>Ga0247841_10002892_pt1 | contig 33024 bp, 38 predicted proteins | sample LaCruzMarch2015__2_FD_192410 | JGI IMG/M metagenome (GOLD analysis project Ga0247841, IMG submission 192410) | Freshwater microbial communities from meromictic Lake La Cruz, Castile-La Mancha, Spain - LaCruzMarch2015_18m | ecosystem: Environmental > Aquatic > Freshwater > Lake | place: Spain...
TATAGGTAGTCTGAAAAACAGGCAAGTCCCAATCATCGCCAATCAGTTAAGAAAAGCACTTCCTGACGCAGAAGTATTCGATTCTTGGTATTATTGCTCAGAAGATGCCGATGACTGGCTTAGAGATTGCTGTAAAGCAAAAGGTCTTGGATACAAAGACACTTTGAAAGATTGGGGAGCCAGACACGTTTATGAATTCGACCATTTCCACCTTACCCGCGCTACCGATGTTATTCTCATTATGCCATCTGGAAAGTCTGCACATCTTGAACTGGGTTGGTCATTGGGTCAAGGAAAACGTGGATATGTTCTTTTTGATAAGGAACCAGAAAGAATTGACATCATGTATCAATTTGCTACGGAGATTTTCTTCGATTTTGACGAATTAGTAGTAGAGCTTGAGAAACATAATAGTTAGGAGGTAATATGAAAATTAGAACAGGATTCGTAAGCAATTCTAGTACATCATCTTTTACGCTTATAACTACGAAGGAAATCAGCGATAAAGTATTAAGCGAAATGCCATTATTTTTCCGCAATTGGTTTATTAGAAATACAAAGTATTTTACGTTTCTTGATAAAGACATAATCGTATTTGAGCGCATTTATGGAGAATCGTTTACAAGTCCAGATATTTATGAAGTTAAAGTCCCTAAAGAACAGAGACCTTCATGGGCTGGTAAAGGAAAATGGGATAGGCAATGTGCTGGAGGATATGTAGATGATCTTCTGCGAGAATATGAGGACAAAGTAATAAATATATCTGGCGGAAAAGATATAATCAATTTAAAGAATCATTTTTAATTGGAGGTAATATGAAAATTAGAATAGGTTTTGTAAGCAATAGTAGCAGCTCGTCTTTTACTTTGATTGTCAAGAAAGAAATAAGTGATGCTGTCTTGAAAGAGATGCCAGATTTCTTTGTTAAGTGGTTGTCTAAGAGCATTGAAACAAAAACATTTATGGGCAATAAAGTATCAGTTTTCGAAAGCAGCAATGCAGAAGGAGACTATTATCCAGATCCTACTTCTTTGAAGTTCCCAAAAGAATATATCAAAAAGTGGGAAGAAGAGAATGGTGAGACAATGGACGAATATGCCGTTATTGATGAAGCAGATAGCTTAATAGAAGAGTATAAGAAAAATGTCAAGAAGGGTCATAAAGGTGATTTCATGGAAATCGAAGTCAGCTTCTAAAGGAGATAACATATGAAAATGAGACAAGGTTTTGTAAGCAATTCATCGTCACAGAGTTTCTGCATTATAGGTATAGAAGATAGTAAAATCGTTGCAAAGCTTTTGAAAGCAGAAAAGATAGTATATGGAGATTGCGAAGTGACGATAGATGGCAAAACAGAAGAGAAAATGACTGAAATCTGCGGTAAGCATATCTCTTTTTACGGGAGCTTTGAATCCGAAGAACCGTATTGGGCTGGCAGAAATGCAGAAAAGATGCTTCAGGATATGACTATCCCACAGGCATGTGCCAAACTTAGGGATGACATTAAAGAGAGCTTGGGGATAGACATACCCGTTCATAAAATACAATTCATTTATGATATACTCTACAGTGGATAAACAATGAGCAAGTATTTAGTAAGACCAGATGATTTTGTTGTATGGTCCCTCAATGAAGATGGGGAGACTTATAGCATTCATGCATTTAAGAAAGAGTATCCAAATAATCTACATTTCGGATCTTCTTACGATATATGTATAAGATGTGGATTTTTCTCGATAGAAGAAGATTTGGTAGAAGTGTATAATCAAAAGCATAAGCAATGGTGCGCTAAGATGATTGAATGGGTTGCGTCAAACCATTGCGGTTGCGGAGAAGATGACGATTAAGGAGATAAAATGGCTAGATTTGATCCATACCCAAAAGAAGAACCAGACATTTGCAGGCTTGTTTCTGAATGTTATGAGATAGCAGACGAGCAAGAGATTCCATTGCGTTATTATGACGATGATAAGATAGAAGTTATAGACGCTTCTGATTATCCTGCTTGGCTTAAATTAGTATGCCATTGTCAAGACTTTCGTATCATGATGATCGAAGAACTGAGGGAGTTCAGGGACATTGATACAAAAGAAGAAAGATTAGCGTTGGTAAAAAGGTGCTGGGATCGGTGGGATAGTGGTGTCCCGCTGTTTAAGAAGTATGATGAGAAACTTGGCAGGAACATATTAGTAGAGGGTAAAGGAGATTAAATATGCACAGAAATGATATACTTACATTAGAAGAAGAGATGAAAATAATTTCAAAGTGTTATGAGTTAGCTAAGAATGATAATATAGATTTGGGGTATTATGGCGAGGAAACACTTCTAAAGATTAGACATGCCGATATGGACGATCTTGATTCTCTTATTTGCCGTTGCCATATTTTTCGCTTTTTCGGACTTGAAGATTTCTTGACTTTTGAAAAAGCTAAAAACAAAGCAGAAAGAGAAGCCATCCTAAATAGAGTGTGGTATCGTGCTACAGATGGAAAATGCGACGACTGGGATAATTGGATAATAGCAGAGTGGAGCCATGATGAAAAGTTTAAAGAGCCAGAAGTGTAAGAAACATAAATGGGAAGCACTTGAAATAGGTGTCTACAGAACTGGTCTGCGACAGACTAAAAGACATTGCAAGAAATGTGGAATTGTAATGACAAGGACGCTAGTATTTAGTAGAAACCGAAAAAAGTTAGTCTGGGATAAATGGAGGAAAGTTAAATGAATTACATATTTCCTAAGACAAGAAAAGAATACTTTGAGATGCTATATAAGATAGTATCGTTTATGGAAAGCTCTAAAATAATAGATAAAGAAGATGAAGTATTTGCGGCAAATTATTGGGGAGACACTTCCTTAAAAATAGAGATAGCCAATGAAGATGGTCTAAAATATGTGTCTGCGAAGATGAAAGATAATTTCGATATAGAGATTACGCCTTCTTCTAAAGAAGCTTTTGATGATGCAAGATATGATTCTTGCCCCTATCCAGATGAAAATACTAAGGAGACTGAAGCACAATGCAGATAGAAAAGAAAGATGATTACTTCGTTTTTATTCAAACAACAAACTATTCTATTCTTATCGGGAAGGAAGTTGGTGAGAATGAAGGTAAGTTTGGGTACTTGTGTTCTGGCTCCGACAAGACTTATGATGATCTAAGGACTATGAGAGATGAAGGATGCTGGAAGATATGTAAGTCTCTGGATGCCGTAATGGATAAGCTATCCAAAAAACTTTATGCTGATCGTGATGATGCGCATTCTAAGTATCTTGCTTTATGTGATGAGTTTATGAAGTTTAAGGGAGATGCCGTAGAAAGTGCTTTCTCTCCCGCGGAAATTCATATTTCTGATAATTTTAGAAAATGGCTTATAGATTTAGGGGTAAAACCAGATTCTAAAGGGGATGCTGGAAAATTCAAATTGGCAGATCCTCAGAAGAAATACTATGTTTGGGTTAGAGAGTATATTGATGCCTATGGATTATATTGCGAAAAAGAAGAAATTGACGATATAGTTAGCAGATGCAACAGGCAGTATGGAGCAAGAAATAGAGAATATGATGTAAAGGTTTTCAATATAGAATCGGATAGATTTTGCTTATATGAAATGAGAGTAGATCTAAGAATGATGGAATGATAAAGAAATTATACAAAAAGATTAGTAATGGTTTGAAATCATTATACAGAAAGGTCAGGGATATAAACATATCTTTACCTGGCGACTCTGCGCTAGAGACAATTCATACATCTCTTCTTGGAAATAATACAGATAATTCTTCTGCTACATCATCTTCTAAGAAACCTGGATTTCTTCGTCGCTTTAATTTTTTGCGGTCAAGAAATAACCAGATAGGACATATTATCTCTGATGCTCTCAGCACGCAGGGAGGCAGAGGGGCGATGGCGCAGGCTATGGTTGAACCCATTCGCCGTGCCTTAAACTATCAGGCTGTAGGCAGAAGATTACTGATGGTAGAAGAACTGCCACAAGGGGCATTACCAAGATACGACAATCACAGATTTATAGAAGATAGCTTTGTCACTACTCCCTCTGTCGCTTATGTTGTCCCTAGAAACCCACCGAATCAGATAACAGAGGGAGAAGAAGTACTTATCCCTACATTTGATTTAGAACCTCATCCTACTGTCCATCTTGATGAGATAAGGAATAGAAGATTTAACATCATAGATAGGCACAAAGTATTTTCATTTAAAACAGTAAAGAGACAGCATCCTGCGAACTCTAAAGAAATGACAAAAGCCATTGAAGATGTTAAGGCACAACTTTCTAGGATAAGGTATTATTCTCCGGATGTGGTAGAGAAGCATGATAAGATACTTAAAAGGCTTTTGGTATTAGATAAGCACAAAGAGAATAAGATTACAGTTATCTAGTGAGGGGAATATGGGGAAGAACGCACTAATTTGTACAGTGGGATTGCCGCGATCTGGGAAAAGCACTTGGGCTAAAACCTATGCAAAATCTCTAGGCGCGCCAATCGTAAATCGAGATAGTATTCGATTAGTACTTCATGGTCAAAGATATATTCAAGAAGCTGAGGATATGGTTCTCGCTATCGCGAAGCTGATGGTAAAGTCATTATTTCTGGCTGGTCATTCCTCTGTCATTCTTGACGAAACAAACGTATCAAGAAAGCGCAGAGATTCGTGGAGATCTGATCTATGGGATATGGAGTTTGTCACGTTTGATGCTGACGCAGAGACTTGTAAGAAAAGAGCAATAGAGACTAATCAGTTGGACTTAATACCAGTCATTGATTTTATGGCATCTCAATTTGAACCAGTCGCTGAAGACGAAGGAGTTGTGCTGAATGTCGGTAGACGTTAAAACATTTGTAAGAGAACATTTTGCTAAAAAGCTTGAGAAGCTCAATGCGAAGGCTAATGATGCCTTAGAAGCCCTGAAAAGTAATTCTATCTTTGGCTACAAAGTAGTTATTTTGAGCCTTTGGGCTATTGATGGAGAAGAGTCAGTAGTATGCAGAAGTAAAGACCTGTCTAAAGCGATTAAGAAAGCAGAAGCGAAGTTTCTCAAAATAAACAACAGATCAGAGATACAGGGTGAGTATATCGTTTATGCTATCATAGAATCTCGTAAGAAAAAGATTCTTGTATCTTTGCCTGATGATTACTGGAAGTCCTTGGTGACCGATTGGAATAAAGTTAGAGAGGAGATCACTGCAAAATGGCAAAAAGACACACAATAAGGGTTAAGGTTTGCGGAGACGCTGGGTCTGGAAAGTCTACTTTAATTGATTTGTTTAAGTATATTCTAGACACAAGAGGTATCAAATATACAGACCTTTCAGTAGGAGACAAGAATATACCTTTAATACAAGAGACTGCCGTTAGACTTAGAAATAGACTAGACAATTTGAAAGATAATATAGAAATAGAGATCGAAGAAGTACAAACAACAAGGGAGAGTTTATAATGAATACACCTGCACACAAGATTATACCGAATGCAAAGAACTGGAATAAGCCTTTGAAGTATTACAAGGAATATGAATCTTACGTCCGTGATTTTAATGCCGCTGTAGATAGGGCAAGAAAAGAAAACAAGCCTGATGTCACTGTAAGCGAGGTTAAGCCAGAAGTTGAAGAACTTACTCAAGATGCGTTCACGGCGACAGCAGAAATCAAAGTAGAAAGTGAGAAATCAGATGAATAAAACCAAAGCCAGCGACTTGATAAGTCTTTATCTTGCTGAATATGAAGACTACGAAGATGCTATAGAGAATCTTGCTAGAGATCTGAACGCATCTATAAGGAAAAGAGGTCTTGATGTGGGGAACACGTTAATTTTACGCGATCAAATTATCGAGTCTGTTCGAGATCTGAATCTAGTCGTATTAGAGGGTTTAGGAAAATGATTCGTGGCACAAGAGTAATGATGGGAGAAGAGGCTGCTTATTATAGCGCATGCTGCGCTGAGATAAGGGACAAGCTTATCTCTAATGATTTTCAAGAGATCATATTGCCTAATATGTGGGAACAGCAAACCTTCGTAGATAAAGCTGGCAAAGAGATCTTGAATCAAATGTATACGTTCAAAGATCGTGGAGATCGTGATATTTGTCTCATCCCAGAAGCTACTGCCATTGTTCAACAGATATGGAGAGAGTCACTTTCTAAATCTGCGCCAAGACCCTGCAAGATGTTTTACATACAAAGATGCTATCGGTACGAAAAGCCTCAGGCTGGCAGATACCGTGAGTTCACTCAAGCTGGAGTAGAGATTCTTGGCGGTAAAAATCCAGATGATCGTATTGAAGCAGAAAAGACGCTGAAAGAATGTCTTGACTTCTTCAAAGTCGATTACAAGTTTAATCCTTCTGTCAAGAGAGGATTGTCTTATTACATAGAAGATGGATTTGAAGTAGAAGTGGAAAGTCTTGGCGCTCAGAAGCAGATTGCCGGTGGTGGTAGATATGATGGTGGTATTGGGTGGGCGATTGGGGTTGATCGTTTGCTTTTAGCAATGACCACTTAAATGTCTATAAACTTGTGACCTAGTTTTGATCTTCTAATAGACTCTTCTAACTCTTTCTTCTGCTGCTTGATTTTATCCATTTCTATTTTCTTCTTTCTTTCCTCAGCAGCTACGCGATGCTCTTCTTCCAATCTGCTTCTTTCTTTATAGAAATCAATATGGTACTTAGCTTCTTCTCTCTGTATCTTTTTTTCTGTTTCTATCAGAAAACCCATCCCACAGGAAGTTCCTAGCCATTGTATTACAGAGGCAGCGACTTTTGCATCTCTTTGAGAGATACGGGTTGAAGTGTATCCGTTATCGTACTTTTCTGGTGTTAGGAGAATCTCAAGTATACCTCGACCACCGTTAATCCCAGGCTTCCTCTCACATTCTTCTTGCCACATTTCAAGAAAGATACGTTCAGGAGCGTTTACTTTAGTACGTTTCATTGAAAAGCTTGTGTGCTTTATTTTTTTGTATTGCTTATCACTTTGTCTATCGCCGTATGCCATATTTTTCCCCTATTTAGAAACCATCTTATTTTACCATTTTATGTTTCACTTTTGGATGAAGGAAAAGGTATTTTCTGGCGGAATAGATAAAGAATCTTTTTACTATTTAATGGATGGTGATTCTTATAGCATAAGCACATAGAGGGTACAACAATGTTTAGAAAACTTTGCGCTTACGTTAGAGGCTTGTTTAAGAAACCAGCAGTAAAGGGGTCTATCGCATCCAATGTGCCGAAAAGTGCTAAGTGGATTTTAGTAAGAAGAGTAAGGGTAAGTATAGATTGCGAATTACATCAAGGAAAGATAAGATATATTTCATTATATAAATGTATTAAGAACGGAGAATATCGATTAGTAGCAGAAGAAGAGAATAACGATAAGACGATAAAAATAATTGATTTCTCAGCTTTGCGTGGAGATAGAAAATGAGTTGGTATACTAAAACTGTTATTGCTGCTTCTGGCGGACCTAAAGCCATTATAGATAGAACGCCTCAAGGGATTCCTGGTGTTCCTGCTAATGTCCCCGCCATGTTCATCATAAACTCTTTTAACATCAAAGACGCGCTAAAGAACAACTTTAAGTTTAAATGGGATTTCGTCACTAAGAAAGGATGGTTCATTACGATGGACCAGTTTAATGCAAATAAGCAAAGATTAGCACCTGCTTTGCAAGGTCTTGGTGTAGATCTTAATGCTGTCGGAGTACCGGATATACTTCCTGGTATGCAAGATAATCCACAAGCTCAAAATAGACCTACTCCTCAGCCTGTTATACAGCAACCACAACAAATACAACAACCACTTGTTTCTCCAACATGGATATTAGCCAAAGTTAAAGCCCTTGGAGATATTTCAGTAGGCGCTCCAGTCGTAATTTCACAAACTCCATCTAAGTCTTGGCAGTGGTTGAGTAGAGACGGTGAGAGAGGAGAAATACTTCCTAATGAAAATATAGCTTCTATGGTTGAATCTGTTAGAGATGCCAATAATAAGCCATATACGGCAAAGGATCCAGAAGAATTGTTTAGATTAGTAGAAGACGCTATATCATCTCAGTCTGATTCTACAGACGAACAGAAAGAAAGTCAAGAGCCGATTGTCCCTATAGATCCGGCAGCAAGGGAGAAAGGGATGATTCCTGCTGATAGGATAAGCCCAGAACAAAAGCAAATTGAAACTAAGTTTGCGGAAGGGAAAGAGAATATAATGATCAATGCTTTAGCCGGAACTGGCAAAACCACAGTTCTAAAACATTTAGCATGGTCATTTGGTAAGCAGGATCAGAAATGGCTTTATCTTGTGTTTAATACTAAGAACGCTCTTGAAGGCAGGGCGAAGTTCCCTCCGTTTGTTAAGGTAATGACAACCAATGCTTATTTTGGTCAGCTTCTTGGTGATGACAAAAATAGGGGAAGAATAAAGAAAACAGAAAGAATATCGTCTTTAAGCGGCGGAAAAAAAGAGAGCAAGAGAGATAGGGTCAGAATCCCCAAAAAGGTTGAGCTTTTGTGTGACGGCAGAGAATTCAAACAAAAAATGCAGGATATCGGTTTGAGGGACTTTGATGCCAATATGCAGAAAGAGATAGTAGACTCATATGATAAGTTTATGGTTAATGTCCTATCATCACTCATAAAGAAGATAAGAGTAGATTTTAGAATGTCAGTTGTCAAACTAACTGAGCTATGCAAGTCTTTTGCTGTTAACCCGCAAGATACGGCATCTCTTGATAAAAGCATTTTTGCTATTATAGAGAAATATAAAGAAAGCATAGATCTTAATTTGAATGGCGTAAAAGAAAGGATTATGGATTATAATGATAATCCTGGTGTTAATAGAGAAACGGGTAAGAGAACTGCTGGATTTAGAACACGAATTATACGGGCATTGGAGCAGATATTGGGTTTTGACATCATTAATAGAGATTTTACTAAAGAGATAATTGATGGGGTAAAATGGCTTCTAAGCTCGTCACTGCCCGGCGCTACTAACGAAATATTCACTCATCCCAAGACGCTTAAACAATATAATTTAGGAGATTTCAGAGATTTCTCTGATGATTTATGGTATCCTGCTATATTCGCTAAGAAATTGTATTGGGAACCTTGGCATGTAGTTTTGGCAGACGAAGTACAAGATTTTAATGAGTGCCAAAAGCAAGCGCTATCTAATCTAAAGGACCAGAAAGCCAGAGTTGTAGCAGTAGGAGATCCTAATCAGGCACTTTATAGGTTTAGAGGAGCAGATTCTGACGCTTTTGAAAATCTTCAGAAGATGCTTGGTGCTTCTGCCTCAAACTCTTTATCCTATAACTTTAGATCTAGGAAAAAGATTGTAGACTATTCCAATACCCATACTTCTGTCACCAATTTACAATTTGGAAAGAAGATTAGCGAAAAGGATTTATCTCATTTCCTTGAGCATGCAAATGATAATGAGAAAGGTCCAGAGTATCTTGCCGCTGTAAAATCTAATTTTACAGATCCTCAAACTGGACAAATAGATATGAAAGCATGGGCTAAAGCTATCAATTCTAATCAGATACCTTGGCCTCCTACCGAAGAAGGGGAAGTCACAGAGGGGACAATTAAATACCAAGATATGTTTGATAATCTTGATGCGGAAAAAAAGAAAACTGGCAAAATTAAGCCAACTGCTATCCTTTGTAGAACTAATGCTCCGCTTATTTTTACAGCGCTTAATCTTCTTTCCAAAGGCATATTATTTGCCATAGCTGGAAAAGATATAGCAGGAGATCTTCTTAAACACTTAGGTTTTATTATGAAAGCAAAAGTAGATAGATATGGTGAGCTTTCTAAAGATGATTCTTTAACACTTTTCCTTAATAAGATGCAAAGGCACTTAGAAGATTTTACTATGAAGAATGAGCACAAGGCTGCAAGACAATCTGAAATTAAAGATTTGAAGATGATTACTGAAGCCGTTCAGGGGTGTATAGCATCTTTTGACAGTAGTATGAAAGATCCAAAAAATGTTCCTTCTCCATCAACTGGCAATGTAAACGTAGAGGAATACGAAGACGATGATCCTAATTTCGCGGGTAATAGAAAGGCATTTGATCCTATGAAAAATCAATCTTCTGCTACAATAGAGATGTTCGAGAAATACCTTGTCGCGCAATTGGGTGGTTATAACCTTGAATCTTCTGGGGAGGAAGCGGAAAAGGAGATAAAAGAGTGGATAGAGAGAGTGGAAGAAAGCGATAATCCTCCAGTAGTTCTTTCTACTTCTCACTTGTCTAAAGGTCTTGAGTTTAGCAGAGTATTCGTTCTTCGTAATGATCAGTTCCCTCACCCATCAGCGAAAGGCAAAGAAGATCTAAGGCAGGAGGCGAACGCAAAATACGTTACTTACACGCGTGCTCAGGACGAGCTTCATATACTCGCTTTAGACGGTCAACCTGGATATGAGAAACAGAGTAAAGGATAACCTAAAGATAATTGATTGTGGGTCGTTTGTGAGCGAAATAAAGGGTTTCTGTATGCTTGTCAGAATATAAATATATCAGAACGGAGAGAATATAATGTTTGAGAAATACTTTGACTTGCAAGATGCCATGAAAACCACAGATAAAGACCAGCAACAAAAGCCTGTTGCCGGTCAACCTGCTATTGTCCCACAAAATGGGATGGAGACCTATCATGAAGTGAAACCGTTTCCCGGCATAGACTCCCCTGATACGCCTCATCCCGCCGCACCACAACAAGGTGCAGGCTCTCAGAGAGCAACGAATACTGTTAAGAATCAAGAGGATAGTAAAGTTCCAGGTCAGGTGGATAATTACAATTTACAGTTTATGAGAGGACCACTTAGTAAAGTAGACCCTAACATTATGAAAGATCCAAGAGCAAGAGACGCGGTTAAAAACTTTCTTGGAAAGGTAGTAGATAATCCTGCACTATATTTAGATCTTAAAAACAGAGTTTTACCTAATGCAAGAACTCAAGACATAAGTGCGAGAAAGAATAAGAAGAAATAATGAATTGGTACAAGAAAACATACATAATCCCAAAAGGGTTATTGAAGACAGCAGTCAAAAGAGAAAACTATCTCAAAACTAACGATCATGCCGTTGGTGACAACCAAGCTGCTGAATATATGTTTATCTTTGACGTTCAAAGATATGCGATGGATAGCTATGCTATTCGTACTTCTCTTTCTAAGACATTAGATAAGCTTTCTGTGGGTATTACTTGCAACCAATCTGACTTGGGAGGTATGGTCTGGTGCCGTTATTGGTATTATGACCTTAATGAATTCGATAAAGCAAAAGCAACTTATGAAGCAGTGAATAAGTCAGTAAAGAAAGTTGTAGAGAAGTTTGTCGATGAGGAGATTCCTACTCCTATGCTTTGGGCATTTATGAGAAAAGATACAGACGAAATAGACCCAGAAGCCAATTCGCATAATGGTATTCCTTATGTAAATTATCTAGAGCAGAACTATCGAAAAGAGTTTTCTCCAGATTGGAGAAGCAATATATATGGAACAAGATACCCGAAACATCATGAAGTTTCGTATAGGCAACATAAAAACAAATGAACTGGTATAAGGGACAATTAGATAAGTATGCAGCAGCAGGACTTGGTGGAGTCCCTGATGGATTTCTTGTATATGTTTATGATCATGCCGATGAGTATCTATCTTGGTTCGAGAGATATGCTAACTCCCCAGCGGCAGAAGTTCCTCTTCCTAAAGGTTTCTATGTAGTGAAAGAGAGAGGATATTTCTATTCTGTTGTTGCTCCCGGCGAGGCGAAATGGAAGATTGTCCCTAATGAGCCAGGGATGCATATCGCAAGGAAACTCGCTGTGATTAGAATTAGGTATCTTATTAATAGCTTCTTAAAAGAAGAGGTTGCTGTCTAATTTTCTCCGATACATAAAGTGTTATTGTATTAAGGAGAAAACAAAATGCCTATTAAACAAAAGATTACAGAAGAACAAGTTCTATTGCCAGTTCCAGAAGTCACAGAATGTTCAACAACCCCTTCTATAAACGTAGAAGTCTCAGCGGAAGCAGAGACAGTCGCGGAAGAAGTTAAAGAAACTATTACTAAGGTAATCAACTCTAAAAAGAAAAAGAAATCAGAGATGCCAGATCTATTTGCCGAAGAGCAGACATTAGAAGTCATCGTTTCGAGTCCACTTAAAGGTAAGTTTATTCTTGTCAGAGTAGGGAATGAGCGCCGTCCAGCGTCAGAGCAAGACATTAAAGACATTGAAGGTCCATTGAATGATCTTTTCGAAAGGAACAAAACTGGATGTCTGCTTTTTGTCACACATCATTGCGTAGACGTACAAGTTTTTGGATAAAGAAGGAAGTCATAAGAGATTACAGGAAAGTATTGTAATGTAGCTCGATTAGTTTTGGAGCGGGAATAATGAATACTAAGAATATACCTATTTTCAAAGATTTCGGGGAGTTTTGGCACTTTACGAGGAATTTGCCTCAGAAGCATATGGATATAATTTTCCATGCCTTACCCCAAGAAGAACAAGTAGAGATAAGACATTCATACAAACAAGGTGGATGGGACGACCTCTTCAAGCATAATCAAATTAATAGACTTGTAGACGAGATTGAAGAAACACTGTCAGTTAATCTTATCTATGTCAGGTGTAAAGTAATGTCTGGCAAGTCCTATTATATGAAGAAATCAGATTGGAACTATATCGTCAATTTGTTTGGACCTCATGATCCTAAACATTATTATTATGTCTTAGGTGATATGGAACCAGAAGATGTTGACAAAACAACTATTTTACTTAAGAGGAAAAAATGGGAAAAAAACAAAAGGTAGATTACGACTACCACGCCCCCGATCTTAACCCAGTAATCACGAAAAAAGCAAAACTTAGAGAGCTGCATGTCACGGCTCTAAATGAAGCACAGAAAATAGCTCTCAAAGCTATACACGATAATAAGATAACATTCATATACGGTAGCCCCGGAACTGGTAAAACCCATTTGCCTGTTACATATGGACTTAAACAGCTTATGCTAGGCAAGTTTGATCGTATAATTTTTACCAGACCATGCGTTGAAGCGTTTGGTGAGAAGATGGGTTTCCTGCCGGGAACTTATAGTGACAAGATTGCGCCATTTATGATACCCATTTTCGACATCATAAAAGACTTTCTACCAGCACTTGAACTTAGCAGGTATATCAATGAAGGTCAGATTACTACTTTACCTCTTGCTTTTATGAGAGGATGCGCTCAGCCTTTGTCTTCAAAAATACTTACTCCACAAGGTTTTGTGACTATGGGAGACATTAAAGTCGGTGATGTTATTACTGGTTCTGACGGGAATACACAGAAAGTTTGTGGTGTATATCCACAAGGAGAAAAAGATATATATAAAATCACTTTTTCTGATGGATCTTTTACAGAATGCTGCGAAGAGCATTTATGGCTTACTCAGACTTTATATGAAAAAAGGCATAACAAATGCTATTCAGTCAAAAATACCAAGGCGGTAATCGAAACTCTTAATAGCAGCAAAAACCGTCAGAAAAACCATGAGATTCCTGTTGTCAAACCTATCAATTTCCAAGAGAAAAAGATGTTGATTGACCCATATGTAATGGGCTTATTACTTGGTGATGGATGTTTAGGCAAATTGACATCTATAGGGTATTCTACAGCAGATACAGAATTAGTAAATTATGTTGAAGATAGAATTAAGAAAGACAATATGGTAGTCCATAAGCATAAAACATCTGATATCGATTACATTATAGTTTATAATACGTCTAATGGAGTTGGAAATCCATATAAGAAAGAGCTAAATCGTCTTAGTCTACTTGGCACAGAGTCTCATACCAAGTTTATCCCCGAAGAATATAAAATGAACTCTATAGAGAACAGAATAGAGATTCTTAGAGGTCTATTGGACAGCGATGGGTTTGTTGATACTCAGAGAAGTGGTAAATCTCGAATAGGGTTTTCGTCTACGTCTGAGCAGTTAGCAAAAGATGTAGTATTTATAGTACAGTCATTAGGTGGCATTTGCCATCAAAGGACAAGAGAACCATCCAAAATAATAAGTGTCTTAGCCAATGGTCATAGAATAATTTCTAAACATAAATCTTATGTTCTCGATATAGTATTACGAGATTTTAACCCTTTCCGCTTACGGAGAAAAGCCGATTTGGCAGAAAATAGATGTAGGGTTAAACGTCTTGTAGAGAAAATAGAATATATTGGCAAAAAAGAAGCAAAGTGTATATCTGTATCCAATGCAGATGAGCTATATATTACAGATGACTTTATATTGACACATAACACATTTAAGCGATCTTTCATTTTGCTTGACGAGGCTCAAAACTCCCAAGTAGAGCAGATGCATCTATTCCTTACGAGATTTGGAGAAGGTTCTAAGGTAGTAGTGACTGGCGATTTGAACCAGACCGATTTAGACAAGAAGGTTAAGAATGGCTTGATGGATGCTATTACAAGGTTAGATGGCGTTGAAGATGTGGGTCTTGTATTTATGGATAAGAAATATATTGTGAGAGATCCACTAGTTGGGACTATAGACGAATTATACAAAAGTCAATAAAGGATTTTGCCGAAAAATGATGTAATAGAGATAGATTGTAATATAACTATAGGAGCTAAAGATGTCCTTTTTCGACCAAAATAAAAAGAGCTTTAATTTAAGCAAATTAACCAAGCAGATCGGCAAGCTTTTCAAAAAGGCTGAAGAATCTGTTATAGAGACTCCAGTCACAGAACCAGTTCAGGAAGCACCAGTAATTGCTCCTAAACCTCCTGTTTCTGCACCAGTACCGTCTGCCGCACCTGCTTCTTCCGCAAAGCATAAACCATTTTTCCCGCCAGCTTTTAGAGCTAACATATTGGAAAAAATAGCTCCGCAAATTGCTAGAGATTGCGGTTTGAAGAACATTGACAGCCCAGTCATAAAGAGCCTTGCATTAGCAACTTTAGAGCAAACGGAAAAGAACGCAAGAAGAATGGGTCTTATTCCAAAAGATGATATCGCAGAAGTACTAAGAAATGCAAAGATGGATTTTAGAGCTGCTTTCGAGAATCTTGCTATCACTCAGACTAATCAGCCTGCTCAGGCTAAACCCAAAGAGACTATAGACAACGCTCCATCTAAACCAGTTATGCCAGAAGAACCAGAAAAGCTTCTGAGCCTAGTCCATGATCCAAAGACCAAGAGGAAAGAAGTATTCCCTAAAGTTATGTTAAATACTGGCACAGTAAATGTATATATTGACGAGCCATTTCTATCTAATGCCTTAGACAAAGCCTATGGTTTCAGTGATGCAATGGCAAAGGCTTATAACTCCAAACGTGAATTCGACATTAACCTTTTCCCCCCTAGATTTAAGAAGGTTATTGAGAAACTACAGGGCGATATTCAGAGGAAAATAGAACGCGGCGAAAAATCTTCTAGTGATGACTCATCAGCCGCCAAAGTTGTCACAGATGCATGGAAAGGTTTCAAAGCTGCAGTTGGTGTTAAGAAAAGATTTAGCACAATAGGTTTGATGCAAGATCTTGATTCCGTCACTGATGATATGATAATGGAAAATCCTACTAGAGAGGATATCGAAAGGGGTGCAGTAAGAGGGAGGATATTTAGAGATTACAAAATAGAAGTTTTGTCTCGCTATCTTGTAGCATCATTTAAGAAAAATGCTTCTAGTATTGATATGGTTATCGCAGATCCTCTGAAATTACAAAACATTAAGGAGATCATTCAAAGCGGTATAGATAGGAATAAAAGAAAGAGTGAAATTGCTTCTGCACAAGGCGTAGAGCAAGAAAATGACATTGCGGTATCGAGCTTGTATTCTTACCTTGCCCAAGATGAAGGTTTTTCTCTGTCGTTAATAGCCAAATTAATCAATTCAAGGGATGATGATTTCCTTGCTGCTATTTTGTTTAAGGCATCAAGAATCGCTTCTGAGTTTGAAATACAATCTACTAAAGATCAAGGCAATGCCAGAATGTCAGAAATGCCTCAAGCTAAAGGAAAAGAAGGCGAGACATTGACTTATGAGAACCAGATAGCAGATGAGAGTACTGATGCTACTGGCGAAGAAGCCCCACAGGAAGTGGAAGCAGAGCATATTATGTCTCTCAAAACATTGTCAGAGCAGTATCAGAAAGCTAAGCCAGAATGGGATGATGTCGCTAATCAGATGGTTGTTGATATCAGAAAATCTGCTGTTGCTACTCAAAAAGATTCTGTAGCTGTTAGAGCAGACATTATTCAGGCTAGAAAATTGCTATCTGAATACCAGCTCGACATGCTTGGGAATGAAAAGGGTCTTAACAGATATCAAACAGTAAGACAATCTAAACAGACTAATGACGTAATTGTATGGTCTAATAGCCTTGGTAGATTATCTCTATACAATCAGGATAGCCCAAGATTCAAAGATTATTTCAAAAGAACATCTAATGATATAAACATACTTCCTTTGGTTCAGCAAGAAACATTGGCGAAAGCTGGTGCTGCAATAGGAATGCTTAAATACAAGCTCCTTGATCAAAAAGGATCTCCATCGGAAACAGTAAGAAGATTGAGTGAAGAATATAAGCAGAGACTAGATAAAAGCAAAGCAGAATACGAGAAAATGTATGATTCTTTGCCTAAGTTTAGTGCGCCTGGCTTAAAAGATATGGCTGGTGAGCAAAAAGCGGCGATGAAGCCATATGAAGAAAAGATGGCTTGCGACTGGGTATGTTTAAAGATGCTGCAAGATCAATCTTTCGTAGAAGCCACGTTGAAGATGCCAGATGTTGCTGCATATTATATGGCTGGTCTTGATTCGTTTATCGTTCCAAAAACCTTTATAGAAGACCCTAACAACATTAGAGACTTGAGAGAAGTCGCTAAAAATCCAAGATTATTTGATAATGCAAAAAAGATTGACTATTCTATAGAAGTAGAAGAGACTAAAGACAATGTATTGATTTTCGGAGTTCCAGATAAGAGAAGGAATAAGTTTAAAGAATGGCTTACTGCCAAGAATATACCTTTTGATCCTCAAAAACCTTTGAAGAGATCTATCGCTCAGAGTTCTGTAATTGATATGGGATGGGGAGGCTTTTTAAGCACCCTTCTCCCTATTGTCGCAGAAAAGTCTAAGGGTATAGATCAGAAGATTATGTCTATGCCTGGCGGTTATGACAGTCCTGATTCTGTGAACATACTAAGAGATTTCAACAGAATGAGAATTATGTTAATTGATTCTCTCGGTATACATCATTCGTTTATCGTAGATCCAGCATCTGCACCTGCAAATGCGGCAGAGAATGACGAAGAGGAATCTGGCGGGAAAAAAGACTTAGGGGCTGCTATTAATAAAACAATAAGTTCTATACTTGGCGCTTCTGTAAGTCATAGAGACGTATATTCGATCTTTATGGGACCGATTAGAAACCGCGACGATGCTCAAGGCTTGCCTTCTCTTATAGACGTTGCCACTAAGGTAGACGCTAAGAAGCAGCAGCAAGTCAAGGCTAATAGGATTAGAGCGATGCTTAAGAAGGCATTTGCTACTCGCCTTATGTCTATTGAAAACAGGCTGAATAAGTTTGGTCTTTCGATACGAGGCTAAAATGGAAGTCAATTTTTCATGTATTTGTAAAGAATGTTCTCATCAGGAGAAAGAGAAGGTGTCTATAGAGATTAACTTCTCTGATGGGACTATCTATTGGTATTGCCCAAATTGCTCTACTGTAAACTCTATCAAAACTAGAGTAGAAGCTACTCCTTTGCCGAAAATAAGGGGTCTGCGTGGTCTAAGAAGATAATATAGGGGCAAACATAAGATGTACATAATAGCAAATCATCCTAAGAATGATAAGTTTTCTATTCCCGATTTAGGGATCGAATTATCCAAAAAGCAAGTAGTTGACCTCCATTGTATGCGTCTGAAAATCGATCCAGAGGATTCACTTGATTTGCAGAATGCAATCAGAGACGGAAACATTATTCCAGTCAATAGGTCGAGGCGTGTCAAGCCAGAGAAGAAAATAGAGATACCTAAAGCAGACAATAGTGCAATCCTGTCAGAGATACAGGGTATTATACGCAAAGAGATACAGAATAGTATCCCACAGAAGGCGAATAATGACGAGCATATCATTTCAACATTATCACACTTGACTAAGCTGGTAGAAAACGGGATACCTACTACAACAATTTCGCGAGAAAAAGACGAAGTTATAGAAACAGAAATTGACGAAGATAAGATGATAGATATACACTCAAAGCGACTCAATAAGATGTCAAAAGACATAGAAAAATCTCTTGATTCTAAGGAAGAAAGTATCAAAGATTCTTCTATTCTTGATAACGCTTCTGAGCTTGAAAATATGATGTAGAATGCCGGTGACTTAATCTGAGATTTTTACTACGCGATTAGGCGTACAGGGTTAGCCACAAAACCCTTTATCTGGTCGTTATTCAAAGAATAATCTCCAGTTACTTTTCTAACTATATTAGCAGCTCCATTTACATCAGCATTCACAAGAATACTATTTTTGCTTTTAAATAAGCCTCTCTTCAGCCTTCTCCCATCATATTCATCATGATGTTTAATTTTTTCCAGATCAATAAAACTACATTTACTTGTGTGAGATTCACATATTTCTTGATACTCAAGTCCAGCTTCTATACATTTATAGTTTAAGCACTCCATTAGCTTACCGAATGGGATCTGTACAAAGTTTTGATTATTTCTTTTTCCAAGATTTATTGATTCTTTCCACCCATTATTATGACCTACAACAATTTTACCAATATCGTTTTCAAGACAATAGTTAATAATTATTCTTGATGCCTTGTGTATATAATCTTTGACTCTGCAATTACGTTTCCTTGTATTTAAAAATTGCTGTTTTGTATAATGTTTATATCCTTGCTTGTCTTTTATGGACTGTAATTCAGCATTTCTTTTATTCCAATAGTGATTGATTGATTTTGCTTTCCTTCCATCTATAATGAAAGACCTATTGTTTTTCGAGTCCCAGCAAGTTGCTAAATTATTAAGACCAATATCGATACCAAGGATACCATCTTCTTTTGTTCTCTCCTTTTCTTTTACTTCATAGACTACCTCCATTGTAAAATAATGTGCATTATGTTTCGGGTGAATTCTAATTTCTTTAACTAACTCTGGATCAATATTTTTTGGAAAACTAAACACTAAGTTTTTCATGCCAGTTTTTTCTTTCAATCCCCTACTAATTCCAATATTAAGTTTTCTGTTCTTAATTTGGAATCCATTGTTAGGGATAATAAGCATAAAATAATCATCTTTATGTAAATATCCTGGGGCTGTAACCTGGCTACTAATACCTTGTTTTTTACCTAATTTTAGTAGACCGATAAATGATCTCATACTTCGATCTACTATTTTAAGTGTTTGCTGACCGATTACCGCTGGCAATATTTTATAATTTTCATTTGTTTTGCAATTATGATAGTTTTCGTTATATCGCAAAAAAGTTTTTGTTTGAAACCATTGTTTTCGAGTAATATACAATCCATAATTATAAAGGCGGGCTGCGTGCCAGCAAAGTTCTCGTAGCAATTGATATTGCTCTTTTGACAAATTATGAAGTTGTTGTATTTGTGTTTTATACATATTCCGTTGCTCTATATATGTATTCGGAGTAACATAATGTTTTCCTTCAAGAAAACAAAAAATATTTTTCAGACTAAAGCCGATAATAATATAGACAATTTTTAAGAGGAAATCAAAATTATGAGCGAAAAAAGTAGAATAGTGGGGGCAGATTTAGGAACGATGTTTTTCCAAGTTGCTGAGGCAGAAGGTGATGGAGTAAAGGTCAAAACGATCAGAAATGCTTTTGTCGAGATCTCCGAAACAGATGACATTGAAGACGTTTTGAAGCAGAATAGCTGGCAGTATGTCAAAGATGGTAATAAGTATTACGTCATTGGAGAAGATTCACTTCGCGTTGCAAAGATGTTCCCCGGCAAGGTTGAGTTAAGAAGACCAATGCAAGATGGCGTTCTCAATAAGAATGAAGATAAGAAGATGCTTATCCTGAATGAAATCGTAGAATCCGCCGTTGGCAAATCGCCAGACAATAACTCTGTAGTTTGCACTTGCGTTTCATCTCCTTCTATTGATGACTCTGCTGATAGCACAGTCCACAAGGCTAAGATTCAGAGCATGTTTAAAAGACTTGGATGGAATGTCAAGGTTATAGAAGAAGGTCTTGCTGTAATTCTTGCAGAGCGTCCTGTCTATATAGAGAAAGATGATGCCGGTAATGACGTTAAATCACCCTATAGCGGTATCGGTCTATCTTTTGGCGGAGGAAGAACAAATTGCGTTCTTGCATATAAGGGATTACAGATTATAGGGATGTCTGTAGCCAGAGGAGGAGACTGGATTGATAAGAAGGTTTCTGAGCATACAGATAAGCCTATCGCACAGGTAGCATCTATCAAAGAGAAGAAACTCGATTTTACAAAGATTGATTATGATGATGAAGTCTTGTTTGCTTTAGACGCTTATTATGAGGCGATGATCGAGTTTGTATTTTCTAATTTTGCCAAGAAATTCGCCAAGGTTAAAAGCGATTTTGATGGACCTATCGAGATTGTTATTGCTGGTGGGACTTCTATGCCTAAAGGATTTTGTACTAAATTGACAGAAGTAATAAAGAAGATGGAGCTTCCTTTTGAAGTAAAGTGCGTAAGGCAGTCTACTGATCCAAGGAACTCTGTCGTAAAGGGTCTTTTAACTCAAGCGATTTTGTATAGTAAGCAACTGGCTAAAGGCAAAAAAGAGGAGCCAGATAACGGAGAATAAGATTGGCATATTGCAATAAAACACATGTTCAAATGGCATTGGCGAAGGCGCTAACGAGCGCCTCGCCTACGTCTACAGAGACAGGCAGAGTCGATCTTATCAAAATCGGTAATGTCTTAGATACTAACCTCGTCACTACTGACATCGTTAACCAGTATATCCAATGGGCAGACGCAGATTTGAACGCAAAGCTTTCTGCTATCTATGCTACGCCAATTCCCATGAAAGCCAATTATGAGACAACGCTTCTTGGAGATATAGACTTCCATCATAATCAGAACATAGTATTGTCTGCTCCTGGCTTGTTTTGCATTGGAGATGATATACTTTTATCTGATGGTGACAACGAAGAACGAAGAGTAATAGTTGACATAACAGACGATCTTGTTATAGAAACAGATTATGCAATCGATTATCCATTTAAAGCTGATGATACGAGAGTTATTAGACTTGTATACCCTTATCCTTTAACACAATGTTGTGCTAGACTGGCGGCAGCAAATATATATGACAAGTATTTCGCTGCACAGTCAGACCCTAACGTTTCTGAATACGGAAAGTTCTTGAGAAAACAAGTACTGCAAGATTTAGATGGCTTATTGAATATGACTATTATTTTGCATGGTGCTATGAGAATACAAAGGTTCTTTAATGCTAATCTCGCTCAAGGCGCTACTTGGGGAACAAAGAGACAAGGCGAGAAAGTAGAAATAAAGGACATATAATATGGAAATGTCGTTTGACGGGATTGATAAACTGTTGGATCGTTTTGAGAAGCTTGGAGAAATCACTGAGAAGGCGGAAAACGATTTGAAGTCTATTGAAAAAGGAGAACCTCATCAAATGCCATTGCAGAAAGGAGTTAAATTAACTCCATTCACTGCGCCAGACGAAAAAGCTATCAAACAGGCTGAGTACGAGAAAGGCGCTGGCGATACACAAACGATTGTAGATAATATAATTAAGGAAATCAAATAATGTCGGTAGAGAATATAGTTGACAGTGTTAGGAGAATTGTTAAGAGGTACTGTTGTACAAATAGTCCTCTTACTGTCGATGCCGATGCTGGTGACTCTTCTATTACTGTAAAATCTACACATCGTTTTCAAATAGGGGATGAAGTTTTGTTGAGAGATTCATCTACTATGGGCGAGATAGATTTGTACATAGACGACATACCAGACAGAACTACTTTAGTCCTATCAAGACCTTTAAATACTGATTTCAAAGTTTCAAAGACTTCTGTTGTAGAGAAGCTTATTTACCATCAGTTTGTGCAAGGCGTTTATATAGGCGAACCACAAGCCATATCGCATTATCCTGCTGTCACTGTAAACCCAGTATCAAGATCATCAGAACCATTCACTTTGGACAGTTGGAAAGAAATATATAATCTACAGATAGCAGTTTATGTAGAGGACTCTAATCAAGAGGATGCGTTTAGATTCCTTTTGAAGATGGTTGATCTTATACAGTATGGATTGAAAAACCATATTTACCCTCTTGTGGCTCCTTATGCTACTACTGCTTTGACAGAAGATATAACATCTGGTGATACCTATATTAAAGTGGAAGATTCTTCTGTATTTAAGCTGAGAGACAATCACAGATTGCTTATCGAAGACCCCTATGACAGTAGCGAGTTCACCGTCAATGAGATTATTGATGAACATACGTTATCATTGGGGACTTCTATTGATTGCGATTACAAAGTCTCGGATGGGACTATTGCTATTAGCGCTCCTACCTTCGTGTGGAACTCCTGGCCTGCTACAATAAACTACGGAAAAGTGTTTAAAGGGACGATGTTAAAAGCAGCAACTATAGACTGGTTTGCTTGGGTCGATGAAGTCCATTATGAGCCTCCTCAGAATCCAAGCATATTATAACTTGGAGAAAGATAATGAAGATACTTGTAGTAGGCGAATCGCCATTTCGTTTAACCTCTGCTGGCAAAATTAATGCAGACTTAATCAAGTACTTGGGAGCAGGCAATGAAATAAGTGCAGCTTCTTGGTCGTTTGACACATCTTGGTTTTTGGCGGATGAAAATAAAGATTTCTGGTATGAGAAAGATAATCAGAAGATTTGTCGCGTATACCCATTTATAAACGCTTCTGATAAAGCAGCCCCACAGCTTTACGAGATTATGAAGAAAACTCAACCTGACCTTGTTGTGAGCGTTGGCGGGTACGAGCAAACAGCGTTTATCAGCTCTGTTAAATCTATTTACCCAGATTTGTTCAAATGGGTTGCAGTTATGCTTATCGAAGCAGGTCCACTTTCGGAAACCCACAGAGAAGCATTTGACCAGATGGATTGCGTTGTAGTGACCAATATGTCTGCCATAAAGCATATCCAAGAGATATCAAACGTAAACTGTATTTGCGTTCACTATGGTCCCGATCATGATATTTTCAAAGCAAAATCGCATAAAGAAGAAAAAACTTTTCGCGCAATGATGAATACTAGCAATACGATTTTGTCTAATTTAGGGGCATTCACAGAGGGAGTATCTGCCGTAAGATGCACAAATCTCATAACAGGATACCTACATACAAACATTTTTGATAAGGGGTTTTATGACGTACAAGCAATTGTAGATAGAGAGTTCTGCAAAGGCGCTATAGAGATACCTAAGACATTTGTATCACATAATGATGGTATTACAGACGAAGAAATGGTTGATGAATATAACAAATCAGATGTCATAGTAGACTGCTCTATGGCATCTGCTACCGGCTTAACTATATTAGAGGGAATGGCTTGTGGATGCGTTCCTGTAATGTCAACTATTGGCGCTATGCAGGATATTTATAATGGTTTTACAGATTTTATGTGTAGAAAGTACCCTGATGATTCTTTCTTCCTGTCTTTGCCTTTGAGCGGTATCCCCTATCTTGGTTATAAAGATAAGGAGTATAACTTTGTTTCATCTGACAGCGTAAGAAGCGAGATAAACAGTCTTAAGAATATGAAGGAATACCAGAAAGAGAATTGGAATAAGATGACTGATGCGGCAGTCGAGTTTTCAAAAAAATATTCTAATAAGATTTTTTGCGGAAGGATAAAGGATATAATTCAGGAAACTATGAATAAGAAGAGTGCAATTGTACTGGAGATCCCTTGAAAGGAAAAGGATATCTCCTAAGAAAATTGAAACTGTATAGATAATTAGGAGAAAAAGAAAATGAGTTATATCGACTTTGAAGATTACAAGACAATCATAAACTACTACTCTGACGCAAAATTGCTTCTTGAGAACTCAATTACATATTTTGAAGATGCAGTCAACTTGATCGTCGCATTAGACGATCTTCAGCCAGAACTTGACCTTTTGCAGCCGTTTTATGATGCATATTTGATGGCTAGCGATACGTTTTCTGGAAAGAGCGTATTTACTGGCGCAGTAAGGGCATTGCAATCTCACACTTTGGTTAGAAGCGGAGAGAGCACTGTGAATGATTGGCTTGATGAGCAAGATGCTGTATACCAGGTTCCATGCCGTTGGGCAGACCTTTCTGCTTTGGCTGGTTATGTTTATGAGGATAGCAAGACAGATTGCTAATTTTGTAGATTATACAGAATTAGAGAAAATTAACGGGAGAGTATATAAATGGCAGACATCAGACCAGATCAAAAATTAAGAGCAGGATCAGTAGTAGCCCCGTCTATGGGTTATGTTGGATGGATCTCATTCCTTTGTCCTACTGCTGGACTTGGAACTCCTACGAGAGTGAGAGCCACTTCCTGCGATATAAAGTTGACACAGAATATAACTAAGCCAGATCTTATCGACGGTCTTGCAGATAAAACCGGGTGGCAGCTTGGACCACAAGAAGTCGGGGGAAGCGTTTCTTTCCCGGCTATGCATGAAGATGGTTCATCTGTTATCGAAGGTTTGTGGAGAGGGGCTATTGAGAGAGAGGCGACTGGAGGCGCTGGAAACTTAGGCAATATGGTCAATATATTTGACATCGATGTAAAGTACGCTAATGGCGAAAACGCGATGATTAAGTATCCTCAGTGCCTCGTTGATCAATTCCAGTGGACTGCGACTCAGGGAGATGTTTTAAACATAACAGCTAACGTATTTGGCATATATAGACAGATTGGAACTGTATCGGACCCATATTCATATTATCAGAGAAACTCAAGAGTTGTGACGTGGAACGATGTGACGTGTAATATCTATGTTCAGCCAACAGATTCAGAAGATACTAATTTGACTGATCTTCCGCTACTTGATGTTCTTTGTGAATCGAAGTATATTAGAAGCTTTTCTATGACAGTCATGAATTCTTGCCAGAGATACTATTCTTTTAATAATGGCCTTACTCCAGCGTTCATTGCTCCGACAAAAAGAGACATTGATGGGACTATGACAGTTATTGGCAGACAAACTGGCATCACAAATGATGCAGATTCTAACTCTGATTTCTGCTCAAGGAACAATACGGCGTTTTTCGGATATAAGCTCAATACTGGCGGAAACGGAATCTGTGCAGCTAGTATGTATGTTAGAATCCCAGGTATCGTATTCCAGATTGAAGAAATGGCTTTGAGAAACGATTTATTTGAATCTACAATTACATGGCATGCACTTCCAGGTATTTCTAGATCTCCTCAAGGCAATCCTGCTGGCGTAGGGCCAGACCAGGGGAATAACACAAACTTCCTTTGCGACGATAAGGGAGCTTGGTTATAACCTAATCCTTAATAAGATAAAGAAAAAGGCGTCTTTCGGGACGCCTTTTTTATGCGCGAAAATAATTTCACAAAAAAAAAGAAGGACTTCTTTTTCTTCGTAGGAAACAGTAAATAGAAACACCCTTGTGGTTGTTCATATCACTCGATGTTTCATCTAAAGTTTTACTGAAAGCATACCGACACAAATACAGGTCTATACTTGATACACTACTATTGCGCATTTACCTAAAAGGAGAAAAATATGTCACTGATAAACAAAGACCAACTAGCTCATATTCCACTTTACTATCTTGAGAAAACTTCAAAGAATGGTTTTGTCAAATATGTTATTCTGGAAGATGACAAAGCACAAGAGATGCTTCAGGACGAAGCAAAAAAAGCAGAGGTTAAAGTTCTCAATACGAATTGGAAAGTATTGACATGGAAACAACAGAACGTGATCACCAAGAAGGCGACTGTATTTACAAATGATGGTCAGCAAGACCTTGATCTATTTGAGTATAGAGATCAAAGAATTAAGACTTGCTTGCACTCTTGGGATTTGACTGATGATAGGGGAGTTCCTATTGCAGCTACGGCAGAGAACATCGACCAATTACCATCTGAGTTCGTGTTTGCTCTAATAAACAAATACGATAAAGCGACATCGCTGACAGAGGAAGAGCAAAAAAACTAATTATCGCGATGACAGACTTTCTTAGGGGACGTTGGCCATCGCACAAACAAATCCCAGCAGAGATTACAGAGTTTTTTATCGCGAGAGAAACTGGATGGACTCTTGAGTACATAAGAGAAATGGACAAGAAAGATTACGAAACATTTACCTTGCTATTCGATATATTTAACAAGATAAGCAGGGCAGAAGATAAGGCTAGAGCAAAGCTTTAAAGGAGAAAAAGATGACAATTTTTATCGATCCAAACGAGACGATCAAAATCAAGATTTATGTTGTAGAGAAAGACGGGGCAGATTACGCTTCCCCAGAAGCCAAGTATCTTACAGATTACGAAACTATCACAGAAGGCAAAAGCAACATCCAAGAATATGAAGTTGTGTTCAGGAAGCCTACATACAAAGATAGTGTAGACATTACTAAGAAGGCTATTTCTTCTGATGGCGAGAGCTTTTCAATTGATCCTGTGACGTTGAAGTATGAAAGGCTAGCTGTACTTTTGAAAGATTGGTCTTTTGTAGATGCTACAGGCGAGAAAGTTCCTGTGACTAGAGGGAATATAAACAAATTAAGTCCTGTAGTCGCTGAGACGATTGCAGAAGAGCTTGAGAGGGTATTATTTCCGGCTTAATGTATATCATGCTAATTAAAGGAAAAGCCCTCTCTTTATTAGAAAATAATGAGAAGGCTTTTTCTCTATATCGAGGTCAAATATAAATGACAGCTATTCCTAATCCCGGTCCTGCTGCTGGCGGCGCTGCCGTTAACGTGAATGTTAATAGCAGTGGATTTTCCGGGCTAAATCAAAATATCAATGTAACTATAAGAAGCTTGAAAGAGCTTGAGAAGCAAACAAAAGCGATTAATCAAACTCTTGCAGGTTTTAATAAGCTAAAATCTAATATAACTAGCACTATCAGTTCTATCGCGGCTATCGGTGGTGCAAGTATTGGCTTTAAGAGCGCCATGAATTCAGCTCTTGATTTCAGCAAAACAGTTGTAAGCCTTTCATCTCAATTCAGCAAATATGGTGTAGGCATTGGAGAGGTAGAGAATCGTCTTGAGAGTCTTGCTAAGACATTAAGGCTAACTAGGGCTGATACTGCCGGTTTCATGTCAGAGATGGAAAGACAGTTACCGATACAAAACTTCCAGCAAGCTACAAAGATTCTTGTAAACATCCGTAATGCTGTAGGTTCTAATACCGAAGCGATGAAGGCAATGAAGAGCGTTGTCATTTCTCTCGTAGATAAATTTCCTGAGCTACAGAAAGCAGTTAGCAGAATGGCTGACTCTGACATACAAAGAATAAGAAACATCAAAAATATTCTTGTTATGCAGGGCGAGATGGGTATGGAACAAGCCAGGATGCTCGAAGACTACATATCGCAGAACAGACAAGCATCTCAAATAGATAAAGATCGTCTTAATTTCCATAAGAAAAGCATAGAGAGTATGACTGACTTGAAAAGGCAGTTTGAAGGTATTGCTATTTCTATGGGACAAAAGATGCTTCCCTATCTTAAAGCTTTCACAGATATGCTAAGAGAGAATGAAGGCACATTCAGAGCCATAGCCGAAGTCGTTGGAAAACTTTTGCCTATGTTTTTAGCGATGAAAGGATTAGCGTTTATTGGCGGAGCCGCTGGAGGAATGCTACAAATGGCAGTGGGAGCAAGAGGGCTTGCTTCTTTATCTGGTGTAGGCTCTACTGGCGCTGCGGGTGCTGCTGGAGTTGGAGGGGCTGTAGCAGGAAGATCTCTTCTTGGCAGGGCAAATACTTTCCTTTCTAGAAGTATACAATCTGGGACAAAGGCAGCTGTTACTAGAGTTGCTGGTGGCGCTCTTGGTGCTACAGCTACTAGAGTTGCAGGTAATGTCGCCGGTAAGGCTCTTGGCGCTTTACCAGTAATAGGTGAGATAGCTGGAGCTGCTTACGCTTTATATCAGGGATATGAGGGGATAGTAAAAAGAAACAAGATTTTAGCCGAGGAGGACGAAGCGAAATCTAATGCTGAAAATCTCGATAAAGAGATAACATCGCAGAGGCTTCGTGGAGGCAGAACAAGCCGATTTGATATGGAGCGAGACATAGCCCGTTTAGAACAGAATCAAAATAAAAGATTACATAATAAGACTGACGGTGCATGGAATTGGTTGCGAGACGCAGGCGCTAACATTGTAGGTGTGTCCACTCATACTGAGGATGTTCAAAGAAAGCTCAAGCAGCAGACTGACAAGAAAAAGGCAGAGATAGAAGAAAAATATGCCCCCAAAGTGCTTGGTGAGTCTTTAGATGAGGCGAGAGATCTTGCTAAAAATATAAGTTCTAGTGCTAGAAATATTTCCAATATAAAAAGAAGAACTGGCGCAGGCGCAGGTTTGAATGCCTCCAATCAATTCCAAGACATTGCTAATGATGCTTTTAATGACCTATCTAAAAACAAGATTACAGATGAAGATAGAGAAAAGTTCAGATCTGCATTAAAAGGGACTAAATTAGAGGGTCAGGGACTTAGCGTTGAAACATTTACTAGAGAAGTAGATAGTTCTCAGCAGATGTCAGATATATGGCATGAGATAGCCAAAGAGCATAAAGATGTAGAAAGTACAATTACCGAAATCGTAGGCAAAAATCAAAAGAATATAGAGGCAAATAACAAAATAACAGAAAGCATCGCCAATCAAAATAAGTTAATTGATGAGCATAATAAAGCCCTTTCTGCTATGAAAACTAATTTTGATGCTTTCGCAGATTTCGCTGGCACTGCCGGAAATTATGAAGCAGTAGCCAGCTACGCTAAAGACATCAGAGAGACTAGTGCAAGGCAAGTAGAGCTTCTTCTGTCTCAGATCAAGAATGTTGGTGAGATAAATCAAAGATACAAGGATAGCGAAGAGTCAGTTGAAAAAATCAGAGCTAAGAGTGCAAAGAACCAAGCAGATATACAGAAAATAAAGAATGATAGTTCAAAAACCGATACAGAGAAAAATCTAAAAATTGCAGAAATAAATGATAAAGAGAACGAAAACCTTGAAACACTAAAAAGACAAGAACAAATTAGCACAAATATACTTAGAGAGAAGCAGGCTAATTTAGACAAAGTTAATCAAGTAGCAGCCTTAGAAAAGAGCATTTTAGACCATTTTACTAAGCAAGTAGATAGTGCTAAGGCTTTGTTATCTCTTAGGCAGGAGATAACTTCACAGACAGAAAGTGCATTTTCTAAATCAGTTGCGGCTATGGCTGCTACTGGGACATTTAGTCAATCTGAATTTAACAAGATGTATGGAGACGTTGTCTCTCAGATAGATAGTGAGATCAAAGCTTTGCAAGATGTTGCGATAACCGCTGACAGTGCGGCTAAGAACTTAACAGTAGATGCAGTTACTACATTTGTAGAGAAGAACAGAGAAGCTCTTAATAGGGCTGGAGGAGAAGTAACAAACCAACTGAAAGAATGGGATAGACTTGATCCTGAGCAAAAGGCTAGAAACTGGCAAGATTTCTATGCATCTTTGACAAAAATGATTCGAGGCAGTGTAGAAGAGAAGAAGAAATTAAAGCAGGATATATTTATCAGAGAGATGCAACAAGGGTTTTCGATGATGGAGAAAATGGCTAGTTTAACTACTGAAAAGTGGTCTAAAATGAACCAGATTATGTCTAATTTTGGAGGAGGTATCGGTCCTTCTGTAATAGTTATGTACAAAGAAATGGAATCTCTTGGGGCACAAGTAGAGTTAGCAGATAAGCAAATACTTGCATATAAAGAGCAAATTAATAAAGAAGGCGCTAATCAAATAGAGATACAGGCTACAATCGCAGAATTAGAAAACAAAAAGTTGGACCTTATAAGTAGACAGTTCCAAGTGACAAAGTCATTGAGAGAACAATGGGTAAATGCTATACAGGCTATGTCGAATGCACAAGGTAAGTATGCAAGAATAATGATTGATGCTAACAAGAATAGTAAATTCGCGCTAAATCATGGAATGATGATTACATCTTCATTTTCTGGCAATACAAGATGGGGGAAAGACGCTAAAGGCAATGGAGAATTTAACGGGCAATCTTTCGGGCAACAGGTGATGGCTGACGAGAATGGCGAGATTATATTACACAACCCTAGATACCAGAGAGCCTATGAAATTGGTTATATGGCACCAAGAAAAACGGAGAATGCAGCTCTAGATGCCATAGCGAGAGGGAACAGTAGCGATCAGGCAGTTAGAGACAATATGGATTTTTATTCACAGGATCTTAGACGCCGTGCCGAGCATACTGGTTTTGGCGGAGACACCTATACCATGAATGGTACTTTTGGGGCATCTGCTCGTATAGTAGGCGCTATGTCAAGAGGAGAGCATACAGTAATCCCGCCAGGTTATAATAGACCATACGATCCTAATAGAGGAGTAAATGTCTCTAGACAAGTTTCTGGAGGCAATACCGGAGGATCGTCTGCGTCTCCGATTTCTTCTGCTGGAACGATGATTTTCGATAATATGCATGCTAGGCTTGTAGAGATAAGGGATTTGATTAGATCTGGTTCTAATAATCCATCTGAGAATGGTATTGCACCTGCCGCCACGCCATCTCCAATGCCGGAAGGGGCACCAGGAGATACAGGAGTATCTGGCGAATCTGGGATGTCCGGGTCTTATCCATCAACTGCTTCTGATCTATCAAGAGCGCCTTTAGACAGTCTTGTAGATTTCGCCTCATCTGCATTGAAACATACATCTAAGATTTCCCATCCGGAAGGCTCAATAGCAGAACGATATGAAAAATCTATGGATGAACAGAATAGGAGAACAGCAGAAGAAGATTCAGAGGCAAGACAGATGTCTAGAGCTGCGAACGCGGCAATACCATTTAAGGCTAAAAACGGAAGATATACTGATGATATTAAGAAAGAGATAAAAGACCTAGATGGTAAAATAGAGAGTTTTGCGCCTGACGGCGAATATAGGAAAATGGTTGGGGAAAATATATTTTCAGAAGGAAAGGACAAAGAATCAACAAACTTTATATCAAGCCTTAAGGATATGAAGGAAAAAAGATTTGGTTTGAATAAAGAATTACAAAGCAAAGAAGATGATATTCGAGAAATAAAAAAGAAGCACTTTGGAGAGCTAATATCAGGGAAGCCTTCAGACCCATATGCATCTGAGAACGCTTCTAAAGCGGAATTTTATAGATTGCATCCTCAATTTGATCCATCAAAGAGGGATAAAGCAGATATGGATAACCAGAAAAAGACATATTATGCAGAAATGGAAAAGACATCTATAGAGTCTGGCGTACATGGGCAGGTTATGGGATTATACAATCCAAAAGGAGCACCAAAGAGAGAAAGGCTTAAGCACTTAGACGATAGGCTAAAGAAATTAAAGGCAAGAAAAGATGATGATATTGATGAGAGACTATTTAGAGAGAAATGGAAAAAAGATTATAATGAATCCTATGACGAATACAGTGCCAAAAGTAGCTTTAAATACGGCATGGAAGATATGCGTGATACGGCATCTGGTCTTTTAAATAAAGGTTTTTCTGCATTAGCATATGGGAAAACCCCAGAGCAGAAAGAAAAAGAAGATAAAATGAAAGCTCTTGTTTCTGAAAGTAGAGAAGAAGCTAAGGCGAGAGCTAAGGCAAAAGGGTCATCGAATTATGCACCTTTATTTCCTATGGGTGCTAAAACTATGGGGACACATGCCGCCGATGCCGGGTTATGGTTTGCTAAAAATCTCAAAACAATGCCTGATGAACCTACCGCATCAGAAGGCTATTCTTCTTCTAGGAAAATAGAAGGAGGACTTGCTCATGTTGGCGCACCGTCGCCTATTTCAGAAAGAGACAAACTTAACCAAAAGAGAAGAGATGCTAATTCAAGAGAGTTCTGGGACGAAAAACTTGGCAGCGGATATAAGTCAGGGAAAAAAGTAGACGGAGGCGTAGAATCTAATAACCCAGAATTAAAATATAAGACTGGACTTCCATACGCAGGTGGTATAGCTACTGCCCCGCAATTAATGCAATCAGCAGCCAACCAGACCTATTCAGTAAATGGTCTTACATTAAATGTCAATGGTTCTGACATCAAAACTCTTACTGATCTATTCAACATCTTAAAAGACGGTGTTGGAAAGAACCAAAGAATGTCTTAATAAGTCGATAAAAATGTATGGTAGACGAGATTACAACTTCTCCCCTAGAATTAAGTCCGGGACATAATGGTCCTAAGCTTTGTCATCTCTACAACGCTGGCAATTCCTATTACCTTAAGCACCCAGTAAGATGGGGAGTTATACCAAAACACTTAACTCCTTTTGAATCTATGAGAATGCAGTATTCTTATAGCCCAGTTGTTTCTCACAATAAGACTATTCCCTATAAACCAGAAGTATATGCATCCTATGTAGATTATTTCAAAACAGAAGGATGCGAAACTCGATTTGGCTTCGATGTAAAAGGCATTTCCATTTACGAAAGATGCTTTAATCCTAATTATGACGGAATGACCAATGCTGTTCAGCACGGAATGATTATCCACAAACTAGAAGACATTCTAGTCGAGCTTGATAGCGCTCAGACAGACGAGAAGAAAGGGCATAACACAAGAGTAGGAGATCTATACAAACGAATACAGGATTTTATTACTGTCCTTAAAAGATATAAATGGATAGATTTTGATACAGTGAAATCAAAGTCTGATGATGCAAGACGCATATTCCAAGATATACGCTCTACACTTAA
>Ga0247841_10002894_pt1 | contig 33001 bp, 35 predicted proteins | sample LaCruzMarch2015__2_FD_192410 | JGI IMG/M metagenome (GOLD analysis project Ga0247841, IMG submission 192410) | Freshwater microbial communities from meromictic Lake La Cruz, Castile-La Mancha, Spain - LaCruzMarch2015_18m | ecosystem: Environmental > Aquatic > Freshwater > Lake | place: Spain...
ACGGTTCGAGGAGCCCGGAAGGAGACCAAGGATTGGGGAAGTCACGAAGAAACAACGGGAACTCTATGGATCCCTGGGTTTCTCAGCTCCCTCCTAAACCTTGGTATAATTTCGCGGGAATTTAGGACCGATCTCCTGTATGGCCATGGCCACGGCTTCACGGATCCGCCAACTGGCATGTGATGCGAAAGGACGCAGAAAAGCGAATACCTGTGGTGGATCATCCCGATGCAGATGGGCATACCCCAATACCCCGCACATGCCGGCGAATTCCTGGGGGGAATTGGCGGCATCCTCCCGGATACACTCTAAACAGGAATCCACTGTGGCTTGGTCGGCGGTCTTTGTGAAAGCGTATAGCAGTTCCAGATTTCCCCGGGGGCCGGGTAGGTGGGAATTGGCAAGAAGGTATTCAAGGTGATACATAGGCAATCCTTTGTTTTTCGTCCTGAGTATAGGATGGCCTTTGCACCGCGTCAAGTTTCCCTACATACCAGCCATCATCTCCTGCATGCGGCTTTTCTTGTATTGGTTGTCTGGCAAGCGTATAATCCTACCAGAGGCGGATTGGGAATCGGATCGATCTAGGGTTATGTGTACAGGAGGAGATCATGGGAACGATGATGCGTTTGATTTTGATAGCCGTGATGCTGGTGGTGCTTGCCACGGGTTGCCAGTCCACCGGGGTTTTAGATGGAAAGCCGGATACCCTGTATCAGGTATCCCTGTTGAACGCCCTGATGCTGGGCGATTATGATGGCTTCATTCCCATCAGTCAGCTGAAAGTGAAAGGCGATACCGGAATCGGAACCTTTGATACTCTGGATGGCGAGCTGATCATGCTCGATGGTACCGTATACCAGGCCAAGTACACCGGTGAGGTCGTGGTTCAAAAGGATACCGCTTCGATACCTTTTGGAGCCGTAACTTGGTTTGATACCGATCTGGAGGATCCCAATCTCAAGGATATCCAGGATATCCAAGCGCTTAAAACCTATCTGGATGCGACTATCCAACGGGAAACCGGAGATTTCAACTGCTTTTATACCGCGTTGATCCAAGGCTCCTTCCGCCGGGTCCATGTGCGCAGCGTCCCTCCGCAAGCCAAACCCTATCTTCCATTGGCCGCGATCGCCGCCACTCAGCCTGAATTCATGTATGAAAACGTTGAGGGAACCATCGTTGCCTTGCGCTGTCCCGAATATGTGGATGGTGTGAACCTTCCCGGCTGGCACCTGCATTTCATATCCCAGGATACAACCAAAGGCGGACATCTATTGGATATCGATCTGTCCACGGCCACTTTACGCTTGGATGTGATACGTCAATTCGAGCTGGTTCTTCCTGGTAGCGTCGCGTTCGCTGGTCTGGATATCACCCGGGACCTGAAGAAAGCCACACAGCAGGTTGAGGGGAAGCCTTAGGGTGATGGGGGTGTCGGATCCCACGCCGTCTTTGATGTGGCGCCCCAGCACTGTGTCGCTGCACTGTGGTCACCGGCGGGTACTGTCGGTCACCATCGCTGCCGTATAAAAGTTGACAATCCCTCTGACCGGGAGCTAGTCTTATTGTCGTGGAGGTGCAACATATGGACAGGAAAGTATGTATCATCACGGGAGCCAATTCCGGGATCGGCAAGGAAACGGCCATCCAATTGGCAAACATGGGCTACCATGTCATCCTTGCCTGCCGCAATAAAGAACGGGGTAACCAAGCCCTTCAGGAGATTCTGGGAAAAACCAAGGATTCTTCGGTGGAGCTGAGGCTAGTGGACATGTCTTCCCAGACCTCGATTGAAGTGTTTGCCAAAGAAATCCTTGCCGCCTATCCCCGGGTGGACATCCTGATCCACAATGCGGCCATCTTCGATATCACCCAGAAAACCGCACAATACACGCTGGAAGGGGTGGAAACCATCTGGGCGACCAATCACATCGGTCCGGTTCTGCTCACCCAGCTACTGCTCCCTGCTTTGCGCAATAGCGAGGCCGGACGGATATTGACCATATCCTCCAAAGGATTGCTGGCGAAACCCGCTTTGAAAGTCAACCTGGATGATCCGGAGTTCAAGAACCGTCGGTTTTCGGTTGCCGAAGCCTACTATCAATCCAAAAGAGCCCAGGAAATGTTCACGCTCTGGCAGTCAGGACGATTGGCCGGCCTTCAGGTGACGATCAATTGCATCCGGGTCACCGCAGTGAGCATCGATGAAGAACGGCTTGGAAGCCTCTCCCCTTGGCTCAAGCGTCTCTATGCTTTGAAAAGCAAACATGCTCTGGCTCCCCACGAAATGGCCCGCACCTATGTGGATCTCGCGGTATCGGAAGACATGCGGGGCGTTTCTGGAAAAATCTTTGATGAGAACCGGCAACATGTGCGCGTGAATGCCTATACCAGGGATCCAAAGGCTATCGATACGGTAATGGATCTGACCCTGAAGTACCTACGCGTCCAAAAGGGTTAGGGGAAAGCCCGTCCGATGCCTTGCGCCAAACCAGGGATTCCTGACAAGACCAGATCGGGCATCTCGTCGGGGGTTCTGGGTTTTTGATAGCGGTACACTCCACTAAGGACAAGGACGCTGGCCATACCGTTCTGTTTGGCGGGAATGATATCTTTATCGATGCGGTCTCCCACCATGATGGCTTCCCTTGGATCGGTATTGGCGTTCCGGCAGATCATGGCGATATAGCGTGGATCAGGTTTGGTAATGGGAAAATCGGCTTGGGAAGCCCGGTTCACGAACAAATCCATCAAGTGCTGTTCCTCCAGAAAACTGACCAGCGCTTTTCCATATTGACCTGCTAGAACCAGACGGTAGTGTCCGTGTAATGTGGCCAGTTCCTCGGCGATGCCTCCCATAAGCTTCAAAGGATGTTTCCTCTGATCCCAAACAGAGCGGAATTCAGCCCAATACCGGTCAAACACTTCAGTTTTTCCCATGCAATACTTCCAGAACACATACTGTCTGTTGTGGGGCGAGAATGCGGCGATGGATTCATCCAGATCCTGCCAATACTGTGCGGCACAATAACCAATCTGGTGCTTGCCGATCAAGCCGGTGATGGTCTCACAGGTTTCCATCTCATATTCACTTTCATCCAACAACACCCCTCCGGCATCCAACAATACCGTGCCATGCATCCAGAACCTCCTTGGAATCAAGCCCCACAGCCTGTCTGAAACCCCTCCAGTATGGGATCACAGGGGGAGAGCAGTCAAGGGTGTACAATGCCAGGCTTTCCGCTTGCCATGTGGCATGTCCGACAGGGATGAAAGGGAATGAAAAATGAAAACGATATACTTTCTATCTGTGCCCGTATATATTCATAGATAGAGTACCTTCTGGTAGTTAATGAGAACTGTAGCATGATTGTGCGTCCAAAAAGGATGAATCGGAGAGCATGTATGCGATGGGGAAGAATGAGAAAACAAGGAGTGGCCATATGAAGAAAACCATCAAGAACAATGTGTACTGGGTTGGCAAGATCGATTGGGAGCTACAGAGTTTCCACGGTGCCGATTACAGTATCCACCATGGATCCAGCCAGAACGCCTATCTGATCCAGGAGGAGAAAACGGTGCTTATCGATACCGTATGGGCTCCCCATTCCACCGGATTTGTGGAAAACCTACAGCAGGAACTTGATCTGCATACGATAGATTTCATTGTGGCCAACCATGGCGAGATCGATCACAGTGGATCCCTGCCGTTGCTTTTGGAGAAAATTCCCGGAACCCCCGTCTACTGTACCACCAATGCCGTTAAATCGTTGATCGGGCAGTACCATCATCCTGATTGGAATTTCCATGTGGTTAAAACGGGTGATTCGGTCGATATCGGCCACGGACGGCAGCTGGTATTCGTAGAGATGAAAATGCTCCATTGGCCTGATAGCATGGCCACGTACCTCACTGGGGACAACATCCTGTTTTCCAACGATGCCTTTGGCCAGCATTACGCGGTGGAGGAACTGTTCAACGACAAGGCCGATACCTGTATCCTGGATCATGAGGCGCTCAAGTACTATGCCAACATCCTGACCCCGTTCTCCGCCTTCGCCAGAAAGAAACTCCAGGAAATCATCGCGCTGAACCTGCCCATCGATATCATCGCGCCCAGCCATGGCGCCATATGGCGGGACAATCCTTTGCAGATCGTCGCCAAGTACCAGAAATGGGCCGATGACTATCAGGAAGACCAGATCACGGTGGTGTACGACACCATGTGGGATGGGACCATGACGCTTGCCCATGCAATCGCCAAAGCTGTTTCCAAGCATTCTCCCCAGACCAAGGTCAAGCTCTTCAATATTTCCAAGACAGACAAGAATGACATCATGACCGAAGTGTTCCGTTCAAAAGCCATCGCAGTGGGCTCCCCGACGGTGGGAGGTGATATCCTTTCATCCATGGGTGGATGGCTGTGCTTCCTTAAGGAACTGAAATTCAAACGGAAACGAGCGGCGGTATTCGGCTGTTATGGATGGTCGGGAGAAGGCAACCGGGTATTGCGTGACAGTCTCACCCAAGCGGGTTTCACTGTTGTGGAACCCGAGATCCGCTGCAATTGGAATCCCCAGGAGGTGGATCTCAAGGGAGCTGAGGCCATAGCCGAGGCTCTATGCCGGCCATAGTACACGGATAGGTTCGGTTTCAATGCCTCGCAACCCACTTTTTCTGAAGATGTGACTGTATCACAAACGAAAGGTCTCTTTGTTACCAAGATTCCCGTAACTTGCCATTTATGACGATATATTGACAAGTACAAGTGTAAGTCGTATTATTTGACGACAAACATAAGAAGGAGAATCCGATGAAGATCACCGAGGGCCTTACCGATGACATGGTCATGCTGGAACTGGGCAAGCGTATTGCCCGGTTGAGGATAGATCGGAATCTTTCACAGAGTGGACTTGCCCAGATGTCAGGAATCGGCAAACGTACTCTGGAACGGCTTGAAAACGGCACCCAGGTACAAACCAGAAGTCTTATCCGGGTATTGCGCAGCCTAGAACAATTGGACGCACTCAATATATTGCTCCCAGAGGCCGATCTGCGTCCCATGGAGGCACTGTCTTTCAAAGGTAAATCCCGCAAGCGGGTTTCCCGATCCCGGAAAAAAAGCGATGCATCTGAAACCTGGACTTGGGGGAGTGAGACATGAATACTTCTGCCGAAGTACGCTTGTGGGGGAAAACCATTGGAGCTGTCCTGTTGAAGGACGGTGAACAGTTCGCCTCTTTTGAATACGAAAAAGCGTTCCAACAAAGTGGTATCCAAGTCTCGCCAATTACCATGCCCCTTGGAAATACCGTCTATCGGTTTCCCGCCTTATCCTTGCATACTTTCCATGGCTTACCCGGCTTATTGGCTGACTCGCTTCCTGACCGATTTGGAAACGCTGTGATTGATGCCTGGTTGGCGAAGCAGGGTAGAACGCCACAGTCGTTCAATCCAGTAGAACGCCTGTGCTATACAGGCGAGCGGGGGATGGGTGCCTTGGAATTTTTCCCTGTGGTTGATCAGGGAAAGCCTTCTTCCAGCATTCTGGAGATTGAACAACTCGTCCAGCTTGCCTCTGAGATTCTTAGTGAAAGAAAAAGCCTGTCAGTCGCCTTGCCTGATAACGATCCGTTTTCAGAGAAAGCCGCAATGCGTCAGATTCTCCAAGTGGGGACCTCTGCGGGAGGCGCCCGGGCAAAAGCGGTTATCGCATGGAATCCCACAACAGGTGTGATCCACTCGGGGCAAGTGAAGAATAGTCCAAAATTCCAGTATTGGCTTCTGAAATTCGATGGAGTCCAGGCCAATGGGGATAGGGAATTGTCCGATCCGGTAGGCTATGGAGCCATTGAATATGCCTACTATCACATGGCTTGCGCGGCTGGCATTGAAATGAGCGAATGCCGTTTGCTCGAGGAAAATGGCCGGAGGCATTTCATGACCCGCCGTTTCGACCGGACCGAGACAGGTGGAAAAATCCACATGCAGAGCCTGGGGGCGCTGGCGCATTATGATTTCAATCTGTCTAGAGTCTATAGCTATGAACAGGTATTCCAGATTATCCGCCAGTTGGGAATGTCAATTCAGACAGTCGAGCAATTCTTTAGGAGAATGGTTTTCAACATAGTGGCCCGCAATCAGGATGACCATGTCAAGAATATCGCTTTCCTGATGGATCAGCATGGAGTATGGCGATTGGCTCCTGCATATGATGTAACCTACAGTTTCAAAGAGGATGGAATCTGGACAGGCCAGCACCAGATGGCGATGAATGGAAAATTCGATGGTTTTCTCAAGAGTGATTTCACTGAATCCGCCAGGACCGCGGGCCTTGTGCGCGGGCGCTCCGATACCATTGTCAATGAGGTGTGTGCCAGTGTGGAGAAATGGATGGAATTTGCCGGACAGGCCGGCGTGCCTGAACTACGTGCAAAACAAATTGAACGTACTTTCCGGTTTTTCTAAACCGTCATATATGGCGAATATAAAGAAATAACATGCTTAAATAGTCATAAAAGACGAATAGAAAATGAGAGTCTTAGATATGGAGCTCTCCATCAGCGAACATCACCACCTCTCCCTCGATATGGATGCCTGAATCTTCTTTCCGATCCGACCACCACCCGGTGATGCGGCTTGGGCGGCCTACATAGGCACCCTGATGGATGTGGATGGGTTCATCACGTCCATACAGGTGATGTTCTACCAGATAGGCTACCAAAGGACCGGCCGCGCTGCCGGTGGCGATATCCTCGAACAGCCCGGTATTGTCCCATGTGCGGCATTCAAGGGTGGCGGGATCGAACACATACATGAATTTCGCACCGAACTGGCTGAGGTATTCCTCGAAGCCTTCTCCTTTGATGTGTACTTTTGACAATGCGCCGTTTACTGGCACTAAAAGATACGGCAATCCGGTGGATACCACCTCCAGGGGAAAATCCTGTGCCAGATCGGTGGGCACCAGATTGATCAGAGCACAGAGCCGGGCATGCTGGTGCTCCTTTAGCGTGTATATGAATTCGGGCTGTCCCTGGGCCATCCTGACTTGATAGGAATCGCCTTCCCGGTGGGATTGCACCTCAATGATCCGCGGCCCCAGAGCGATGGAGATGGATTGGGATATCTGGTCTGGGTAGTCCAGACGGTGGAGCAGGGCTCCTATGCCCAACACCGGGTGTCCGGCAAACTGCAACTCCTCCTGTACCGTGAAAATACGCACCGGATAGTTGCTATCCTGTTTGTGGAACACAAAAGCCGTCTCGTATTGTTTGAACTCCTGGGCGATTTGCAGCAACATGCCATCCGATAGGAAATGATCCGGGAACACTACTGTCAGACCATTGCCATGGCAGACTTGTGAGGCAAACACCTCCACATGGTGATACTTCATTCTGATTCCTCCAAACCTTTCCGGCGGGGTTTTTCCCTATCTGGGTAAAGCATAGACATTGTTCCCCGGTTGGGCAACGGGGTGGACTTGTGTTCCAGGGTTGTGCTATTCCCGTTCGGCAGCCTTTTGGTAGATAGCTTCTTTCTGACTGGCAGACAGTGATTTCTCGGTTATCCAAGCAATCCCGGCGATTCCTATCAAATCCAGCCCTAAGCGTAAAAGCATGAATTCTAGACCCATGGATGAGGCTTCGAACAGGATGAGAGGAATTTTCGTGGTTGACCAGGCCCCTATCATAATGAAGGCATTCGAAAGGCGGCAGCCTTTTTTCAACATCAGACCGGCCACAGGGAAAGCCGCATACAACGGGCCTGCGGCAGCCGAACCCAGGAAAAATGCGATCAGGACACCTTTGAACCCCGATTTCTCTCCCATGTATTTGATCATGGTCTCGCGTTTTACCCAGACATCCAGCAATCCCAGCAGGATGAAGATCGGGACAACGATGGAGACCATCTCCAAAGCGTTCGATCCTGTTACTTGCAACGAAGTACGTCCGGTTTCAGGGAAAAAGAACAGCAGCGCCAGATTGAGGATGGCCAATGCGATGAAAACCCGGTACCGCTTGAGTAGCTTCACCATCGGTTTATTCATAGCACCACCCCTATGACCAAGGCCACAATCAAGGAAAACACCAAAGCTGATAGGTTCCGCACAATTGCCGCTTTCTTACCGAAGAACGAGATCTCAGTCGGCAATGTCACGATCCCGACCATCATGAGCGTCGATATGAATGCCGCGATCTGCATATAGCCCGCTCCATTATGTAGGAGAGCCGCAGCCAGGGGAAAGGCGATGAATGCGGGAATCAGGGTGATTGAACCCAGGATCGCTGCGATCAACACACCATACCATCCTGAATCCTTGCCCATGAACTGTGAAATCTGCTGAGGGGTCAGAATCGCCAGCAATATCCCGATGATGATCAGGATGGATAGGAACTGGGGGAGGATGTTCTCAAATGATTTCCATGCTTTGCGCAAAGCCAGCAGCGTCTTTTCCTTGCTTTTAACAAACGAGAAGGCCAGGGCTGTGAAAGCCAGAATATACAGAACGATGGTCATGGTTCGTCCTCCTTGTGTAAAGACTACCTTATGTGTAGGGAAATAGAATCATATACAGGGAATCTTGTCCATGATACCCATTGGAAAGGAAGCCTTCCCGGTACCGGTATCGGTACCGGGAAAAGAATTAACACACTATCAGTGGCTACTGCCAATCATTTTCGGATTATCAGGCTCCACACTCGTCGTGGTGCTGGTGTTCGTGGCAGACCGATCCAGTGGACTCAAGTTCGCCATCCAGATAAGCCTGCACACTCTTTCTCGCATCGCCTGTGGCTCCGACCACCACCTCGATACCTAGTTCGTTGAATATATCAACCGCTCCGCCTCCCATGCCTCCGGCTATGATGACATTGGTTCCCTTGTCATTCAGGAATACCGGCAGGAAGCCCGGACGGTGTCCAGGATTGGGGATTGTCTCCACATTCTTAATAACATTATCCTGGGAATCGAAGAGCATAAAGCTCTCACAATGACCAAAATGCCCGCACACCATGCCGTTCTCACTGGCAACTGCAATTCTTTTCATGCTTTTTTCTCCATTTTCTCCAGAATTGATACCACGCCATCCAATACATCCGTCTCATAGGATTCAATCGCGCCATCATCGCAAGCCTTCGAGATTGCTGGATCGATAGGCAGCTTGGCTAACACAGGAAGGTGATGCGCCTGGGCGATGTCATCGATATGGCTCTCGCCGAATATCCGGTAGTCCTTGTGGTTGTCAGGACAGGTGAAATACGACATGTTCTCTACCAGACCCAGGATGGGGATGCCCATCATTTCGGCCATCTTTACCGCCTTGCCCACAATCATCGATACCAGTTCCTGCGGGGAGGTGACCATCACGATACCCTCGACAGGCAGGGATTGGAACACCGTCAGAGGCACGTCGCCCGTCCCTGGAGGCATGTCGATGAACATGAAATCCTTGTCTCCCCAGCAGACCTCCGTCCAGAACTGCTTGACCGCACCGGCGATCAGCGGACCGCGCCAGGTCACTGGAGCGCTGGCATCCTCCAGCAATAGGTTTATGGACATCACGTCGATGCCATTGCGGCTACGGTTGGGCAGGATGTCGCCTTCTGCGGTACCCATCGCTTTCTCAGTGATGCCAAAAGCCTTCGGAATCGAAGGGCCGGTCACATCGGCATCCAGGATGGCGGTACGATATCCCTTTCGGTTCATCGCCACGGCCAACAAGGAGGTCACCAGCGATTTGCCAACCCCCCCCTTGCCGCTGACCACCGCGATCACATGCCTGACATGGCTGCCGGCATTGGCCGGAGCCTTGAAATCGGTTTCCGGAGCCTTACGGTCGGCACATTCCTGACCACATTGGTCACAGCTGCCTACGCATTCTTCACTCATACCATTGTATCTCCTTCATATTGAAATGAAATTCATATTCTCAATTCCATACCAGTGGACATGTAGCCCATGCGTTGACCCATCCTGGTTTTCAGATGGCGGTAGGCGATTTCTCCTGTGCAATGGCAGGTATGGAAATCCGCACCCGTGGACAACAGGTAGGTAGCAATACCGTCCAGAGTCTCCGGTTCTTCCGCTTTGCCTGTGCTATGGTTGTACAGATGGAATCCGCCGATCACATGGGTGGGAAATCCCCCATATCGCTGGTGGTAGCTTTCGAGGATATTGACAACCCCCCGATGGGAGCACCCCACCACTAACAGAATCCTGCCATTTTCCCTGATGACCAGGTTCTGTTCGTGGGAAAAATCATCCAGGACCAGGGAAGTGCCTGCGGATGTGAACAAAGCCTGGTTACCGGTGGGGAAAAACCGTTCGCCCATTACGTGGGAAAACACCGACAGGTCCCTATCGATATCCAACGCATCATCCACAAGGATGAAACGATCACAACCCACCAGGTCCCGATCCAGTCCAATATACTCCCATTGGGATCCGTGTTTGGAGTAGAAAGAACCAAAGGCATGCTGGCTGATATATGCTTTAGCGGTTTTGTTCAGCCCAAAAAAGGTTTTCAAACCACCGCCATGGTCATCGTGCCCATGGGAGATCACCACCATGCCGATACTTTCCAGATCGACTCCCAGTTGCCTGGCGTTGGTGGCGAAGAGGGGGCTGGCACCGGTATCGAACAATATCCGGTGGTTCCCAGTCTGGATATACAGGCTCAGTCCATGTTCACAGGCCAGCTTGTCCGAAGTGTTCTCCACCAAAGCTTTGATAATCATCTACCACTCCTTTCCTCCAGCAAACGCAAAGTGTTGCCATATACATTCCGTACCGCATCACCGGCGGGACAATCCACATCGACGATGCTTTTTCCACAATTGATAGCCCTTACAGCCGCGGGATCGAAGGGGATGCGTCCGGTAAAAGCCACACCTGTCTCCAGACAGAGGTTTTCAATCTCGTCGCTATGGCGCATATCAGTATCGTATTTGTTGATGCAGACCGCTGTCGGCACTTGAAATCTATCCGCTGCTTCCAGAATCCGACGCATATCGCTGATTCCCGATACAGAGGGCTCTGCCACAATCAGTACAAGATCCACTTGGTTCAATGAGGCGATAACCGGGCATCCTATTCCAGGGGAGCCGTCGATGATCGCCAAGGGGGCTTTTCCTGCGGATTGATTGACCATCTGTTTCTTTACTTCAGTGACCAGTTTTCCCGAGGTTCCGCTTCCCATTTCCAATTGCGCAGTGGAGAACACGGTGTCTGCTGTGCAAAACAGCTTCAGAACGCCGGCTTTGGCTGGCTGCAGGCTTACCGCGCCTACCGGGCAGACGGCGACACACACTCCACAGCCTTCGCAATCATAGGGGTTCACCTCATAGTGTTCCACGTGGTTCTGGATAGCTGTAAAGCGGCAATGTTTTCGGCATCGATCACACCCGATACATAAGCCAGTATCGACTACCGCTTTTTGCATACCCATATAATCGGTGCACGTCGCAGTGGACAGACCCGATGTCACCAAGTGCAGATTGGGTGCATCCACATCGCAATCGGCAAAAGCCTTGGCATGGGACAACTTGATGAACGCACTGGCCACCGTGGTTTTTCCCGTCCCTCCTTTGCCGCTGAGTATCAATAATTGTTTCATCGATCCATCTCCCTCAACACGGCTTCAAGAATCGAGGAGAACAGTACCCGGTATTTCTGGCTTTCCCGTGCAGCGATACTGGCGTTCGAATGCATGAATCCCAGTTCGTAATCAAAGGGTATTTTTCCCAGAACCCGGATGGCGTGTTCCTGACAAAAAGTCTCTGCTGGATTGTCCTCAGCGAGACATTTGTTCAGCACCACAGCATAGGGTTTATGGAACTTCCTCACCAGATCATAGACCATCGCCAGATTATGTACCCCGAATAGGGTGGGTTCAGCCACCAGAAGGCAGAAATCGGCTTTCCGTATGCTTTCCATCACCAAACAGGCGCTACCGGGTGGGCAGTCGATCAGCGTAAGCTCCGGTGTGGCAGGATCCGCCAGCAGTTTCCGTATGATGGGGACGCCGGAGGATTCCCCGACTTCCATGATGCCGCTGAGTACCTTCACATTGCCAGAGATGCCCATTTCCACCCTTCCGATGATCCGTTCCTGTTCGGTGATAGCATTTTGGGGGCAAATCAGGGTACAACCACCACAGGCATGGCACACCTCATTGAATACCAGCAGTTTTTGGCCCACCAGCGCCAGCGCATTGAAACGGCAGAAATCCACACAGGTATGGCAACCATTGCAGAGCTTCTCATCCACGACAGGAATCTTTACCGAAACCGGAAAGACCGTGATAGCCTCAGGTTTGAAAAACAATCCACCATTCGGTTCTTCCACATCGCAGTCTACATAGATTGACGAGGGGGCTACGCATGCAAGATTGACGGATAACAGGGTTTTTCCCGTCCCTCCTTTGCCGCTGAGTACAGCTATGGTGGTGTTGGTTCTAGGCATGACCGTGGAATCCCGCATGGAAGTGGGTTAGTGGAAGAAGAGCTCCCTGTTCAAAAGCCGCGATGTTGTCAGTCAGGCTGGTATCCAGGGCTTTGTATATTTTTGAATTGGCGGCCGTGAGGACCTGGGCAGCGTTCTCGCCACACCGCAGGGTCAACAGGGCTTCCACTTGGTGGTCAACCAGAATCTGGGCGGCTTTGATGCCTGCTCCCCCCTCACTATCAGCCGCAGTGTTCCGTATGAAGGTGCTCTGTCTGTCTACTGTATCATAGAAGCAGAAATAAGGTGATCGTCCAAATGAAGCGCAGATCCTAGAGTCCAATGTGTTTCCATCCGTAGGTAAAACCAGTTTCATGAAGCTCTCCTTGTTCAGTATCCATGGGATATCGCATGTCTTACACGACATTGTCGGCTATGTGTTGGCAAGCCTGCTGGCGATGGCAATGTCCCCGGCCACAACCCTGTCCGGTTCCATCGCACAGGCGGTATTCACCCCCCTCGATAAAAAGCACTTTTCCATTGACCAGCGATTGGGCGAGTTTTGTTCTGGCCGAATCGTAGATACCTTGGACAGTGGTGCGGGCGACATTCATCTGTTGGGCGCATTCTTCCTGGGTGAATCCCTCGATATCGATGAGGCGTATGGTCTCGTACTCGTCAATGGTCATGTAGATGGCTTTTTCTGCATCCGCAATAACTCCAAGAGGGCCAAAACGGTCATTGTTGGGAAGACAGCAGACATTTCTCCATTTACGCGGTCTAGGCATGGGGGTTCCTCTATCAGTCCTGGTTGGTATGGACTGTCTAAATTGTTTCCGGCATATGTCAGTTACAACCCCAAGCTACCAAAGTTATCGACATATGTCAATAACTAGTCCGGTTATTACTGGAAAAGTGCGGAAAATCTACTGTAGGGGTGTACTGGAGTAGGCATAAAAAAACGGAGCCATTTCTGGCTCCGTCTGCTATTGATATGTTCGATTAATAGCGGTTGTCGTTGTAGGACGGCCGGGGTTTGGCAATCGCTTCGTTGACACGAAGATTGCGTCCGCCGACTTCCTGACCATTGAGCTGGGAGATAGCGGCTTCAGCAGCGTTGTCCTCTTCCATCTCGACGAAACCGAACCCCTTGGGGCGGCGTGTCTCGCGGTCGAAAATAATAGTCGCAGAGAGTACGGTACCGTACTGTGCGAACAGGTCCCGAAGGTCTTCTTCGGTTGTGTTGTAACTCATGTTACCAACATAGATTTTCTTTGCCATTGAAAGCATCCTTTACAGGCTTACCGCCTGTATGTTAAAATATCGCTTTTTTCGGCGCAGTTTTGAACTCTTAACCTGTCTGTGATTTTCTGTAAGACAAACGTACATACATAAGATAGGATAACGGACTAGCTGCAACTCATTAAATAAAAGCGTTTTGACAGTATCATGCGCATGGATTATTGTCAATCATCAAAGAAAGCATTGTTGGATAAATCTAGCACTTACCAGTAAAATTCCATTTTTTCCAGACTTTCAGCTACTTTTCCCATAACTTGTTGCGTTCCCACAAATCCTCTGTTACGCTTGATACATCCTGAATCTGGGAAAAACGGGACGGGATCTGTAAAAAAAGGAGTCATCGGCATGTTCCAGAAAGTCAATGGATTGGATATATTCTACGAAAAGACTGGCTCGGGACCCCACAGTCTTATTCTGGTACATGGCAATGGCGAGGACCATACCATCTTCGACAGGATCATCGCACCTCTATCGCAGGATTTCACCATCTATGCCCTGGATTCACGGGGACACGGACAGAGCGGTTCCTCCGACCAGATCGGCTACGAGGCCATGGCGGCTGACACCATCGCCTTCATACAGGCCTTGGAACTGGTAAAACCCGTGTTCTATGGGTTCAGCGACGGGGGGATCATCGGTTTGCTGGTCGCCTGTACCTGTCCAGATCTCTTGTCCCGTCTGATGGTCAGTGGGGCAAACACCACTCCCCAGGGGGTGAAACCAAAGTGGCTGGTACTGTTCCATATCATCCATATGCTTTCCAGAGACAAGAAGGTCGGCATGCTGCTTAATGAACCGCATATCACCCGGGAAATGCTCCAGCGCATCACGGTGCCTACCTTGGTGCTTGCCGGCAGCCGGGATATGGTCCGGGAATCCGACACCCGGTTCATTGCCGATAGCATAGACGGCAGTACCCTGCGCATCCTCGAAGGGGAAGGCCACATGAGCTATGTCATCCATAGTCCCAAGCTGGTGCCGATTATCCAGGCTTTCATACAGGACAATCCCCTCTGACCTTCACTTCTACCGACAACACTCATGTAGTCGTTGCCACTGGGGAATTCCAATCCTCGGTATTCCCGCCCAGCAGGCAGGGTAGGCTAGCCTGAAACGAACATTTCCAAAGTTTTTCCGTTGAAATGCATTATTCCACTTGTGTGATTGCCATCCTCCACGTAGAATTATCATCATCTTATGTATATGGAGGAGTTTGTATGAAAAGACTTACTGTCTGCTTGCTGATTGTCCTTCTTGCATGTTCGTTCCTCTTCGCCACGGGAAGCGATGAGAAACAACCCAAAGAAAAAGAAGTGGTTATCGGGGTATTTGAACCACAGACTGGCGAGAACGGGGGCGGGGGATACCAGGAAGTCCTCGGCATGCGCTACGCCAATAAAATATATCCTACGGTGACTATCAACGGAGAGACCTACAAGGTCCGTCTGATAGAAGCCGACAACAAGTCTGATAAGACCGAAGCGGTCACCGCCGCCCAGAGTCTGGTCAGCAGCGGAGCTTCCGTGGTGCTCGGATCCTACGGTTCTGGCGTCTCCATCGCCGCCGGGGCGATATTCGCCGACAACAAGGTTCCCGCCATCGGCGCTTCCTGTACCAACCCGCAGGTGACGCTTGGCAACGATTTCTATTTCCGCGTATGCTTCCTGGATCCGTTCCAGGGGACCGTCATGGCCAACTACGCATGGCAGGAAGGCGCCAAGAAAGCCGCTGTCATCACCCAGCTTGGCGATGACTATTCATCCGGACTCGGCAATTTCTTCAGCAAGGCCTATGTGGCCCTGGGTGGAAAAGTGGTCAGCGAACAGCAGTTCCAGACCAACACCACCGATTTCAAATCCATCCTGACCAATATCAAAGCCGCCAACCCGGACGTCATTTTCGCGCCGTCCTCCATCGCCACCGCGCCACTGATCATCAAACAGGCCCGTGAGCTAGGCATTACCGCCAAGATCATGGCTGGCGACACCTGGGAGAACTCCTCGATCATCGAGAACGCTGGAGCCAGTGCCGAGGGTGTGGTTCTTTCCACATTCTTCGACGATGCCGACCCCGCCACTGCCGAAGCCGCCAAGTTCATCAAGGGATTCAAGACCTATCTGGTTGAGAACAAGCAGCCGGAAATCATCCCCGCGGTTTCCGCTCTGGGATATGATGCCTACCTGGTCGCCCTCAAGGCGATCGAGACCGCCAAATCCACCAACGGCGCCGCCATCCGCGATGCGCTGGTCAAGGTTGAGGTCGAAGGCGTCACCGGACGGATCGTGTTCGATGTCAACGGCGATGCGGACAAGAACATGGCCTTTATCAAAGTCATCCAGAATGGCCAGTTCAAGTTCCTCAAGACGGTAACCATCAAATAATCTGGATTCCAAAGGTGTTCCATGCCGGGATGGCCAAACATCCCGGCTACTTCCACTCCTGTTCCTGAAACCTGTTGGATAGCTATCGCGGGTATGGAGAATTCATTAAATGAGCATGACAACAATCCTGCAGCACTGCCTGACAGGAATTTCGCTAGGGGGTGCCTACGCTCTGATCGCCATTGGGTATACCCTGGTATATGGCATACTCCGGCTGATCAATTTCACCCATGGCGATATTTTCATGATGGCCGGGTATTTCATGATCTTCTCGCTGGCCAGTTTTCCTTGGCCAATCGCCATAATCATCACCTTGGTGGTGACCACCCTGCTGGGAATCAGTATCGAGCGCATCGCCTATAAACCGTTGCGCAGTTCGCCGCGCATGTCCATCATGATCAGCGCCATCAGTGTTTCCTATCTATTGCAGAATATGGCTACCTATCTGTTCACCGCCATCCCCAAAGGCTATCCAGAGATTCCTTTTCTCAAGAGGATTTTTGTGGTAGGTGAACTCAGTGCGTCCTTTGTCACCGTGCTGACCCCCATTCTTACCGTCGTGCTAGTCATTTTTCTGATGCTGTTGGTAAACAAGACCAAAACCGGCATCGCGATGCGTGCGGTGAGCAAGGATTTTGAGACGGCCAAGCTCATGGGCATCAATATCAACGGTATCATATCGGTGACTTTCGTCATCGGTTCGTTTCTCGCCGGAGTGGGATCGATCCTCTACTTCACCGACCGCATGTCGGTCACTCCGTTCTCCGGAACCCTGCCTGGACTCAAATGCTTTGTCGCCGCTGTGTTCGGTGGAATCGGCAATATCCCGGGAGCCGTCATTGGCGGTTTCTTCATCGGTATCATCGAGACCTTGCTGGTGGCGGTGGGCTATTCGACATTCTCCGATGCCTTCACGTTTCTTCTGCTGATCGTGATGCTGCTTGTCCGTCCGACCGGATTGTTCGGCGAAAAAACCGTGGAGAAGGTATAACCTATGCATGTAAAACGAAACACTATATTGACCATCGCCTCGGCGGCGGTACTGATCGGCATTCTGTACTGGCTGAGTATGCATCAGCTTAAGCAGGGCATGCTGGTTTCGATCATCCAGAAAAGCATCATTTTCGCGCTGGTGGCGGTCTCCATGAACCTGCTCAACGGTTTCACGGGTCTGTTCAGTCTGGGGCAAGCGGGTTTCATGTCTATCGGAGCCTACACCACCGCTATCCTGCTGATTCCTGTCAAGAATCTGGATGGCGTCTACTATGTGAATGGAGTCCATCCGCTGATCAGGGCTTTCAAGATTTTCATCGCTGAATCCCCTGCCTGGCTGCAAAGTCTGTTTCCCTTCATCGCCCTGCTGATCGGCGCGCTGCTGGCGGCTTTGGTCGCGGCTCTGGTGGGCATTGCCGTTCTGCGGCTGAAAAGCGACTATCTGGCCATCGCCACCTTGGGGATGTCCGAGATCATCAGAGCGTTGTGTTCCTCTCCCCAGATGGATACCATCACCAATGGTTCCTATGGACTGAACAAGATTCCTGGTTTTCCCGGGATGTTCGGGGGTCTTATCCCTCCCATGGCCACGCCGTTCGTGGTGGTGGCGCTGTGTATCGCTTTTATCATGCTGTTGATCAAGTCCTCCTATGGGCGGGCCTTCAAGGCTATCAGGGAAGATGAGATCGCCGCGGAAGCCATGGGGATAAACCTGTTCAAGCACAAGGAGATGAGCTTTGTGGTCAGTTCCTTTTTCGCCGCTCTGGCGGGTGGTTTGCTCGCCATGTACATGCGTTCCATCGAAGCCAAGACGTTCTCCATCTCGCTTACCTACGATATCCTGTTGATTGTGGTGATCGGGGGTATCGGAAGTGTCACCGGCAGTGTGCTGAGCGCTTTTCTGGTCACCGCCTCCAAGGAATGGTGGTTGCGGTTCTTTGACCATCCCCTCACTATTGGCGGTTGGGAAGTGCCTCTGTTCAGGACCGGTTTCAGGATGATCATCTTCTCCATCCTCCTGATGGTTGTCGTGCTGGTCTACCGGCGCGGTCTGATGGGCAGCAATGAATTCAACTGGGACCGTCTGCTAGGGCGGTTCGCCAATCTGCGCCGGAAAAAAAAGTCTTCCCAAGGAGGTGACCGATGAGCACCATCCTTTTGAAGACTGAACATCTGACTATGCAATTCGGCGGGGTAGTGGCGGTTGATGACCTGAACATAGAGATACCAACGGGAAGCATCATTGCTTTGATCGGTCCCAATGGCGCGGGAAAGACCACCGCTTTCAACGTGATCACCGGAGGCTACCAGCCCTCCAACGGTTCGGTGTTCTTCGATGGCCAGACCATCGGGGAGAATTCGCCGCGGACCAAGATGAAAAGAATCTACAATGGCAGCGATAAGACGGTCTTCACCCACCGGGTGGTAAACACTCCCGATAGGATCACCCGGCTGGGAATGGCGCGCACCTTCCAGAACATCCGGTTGTTCAAGGATCTTACCGTCTTCGAGAATGTGCTGATCGCCAAGCATTGCCATATCAAAGCCGGTATGCTCAGCGCCGTTTTCAGATTCAACCACACTGAAGAACAGGCCATGCGCCACGAGGCAGAGGCTTTGTTGAAGACCGTGGGGCTGTTTGATTACCGGGATGATAAAGCCTCCTCGCTGCCCTATGGCAAGCAGCGTCGGCTGGAGATTGCCCGCGCTTTGGCCACCCATCCCAAACTGCTGCTGCTTGATGAGCCGGCCGCGGGTATGAATCCCAAGGAAACCGAGGAACTCGCCCTGTTCATCCAGGAGATAAAACACTCTTTTGGTTTGACGATCTTCCTTATTGAGCATCATATGAATCTGGTTATGGATATCTCTGACAGTATCTATGTCCTTGATTACGGCAAGACCATCGCAGTGGGGGATCCGAAGGAAATCCAGAAGAATCCGGCCGTTATCAGGGCCTATCTGGGGGTGGAAGAATGAGCTTGCTGGAAATCCATGATCTGAAAGTCTGCTACGGAGGGATCGTCGCCCTCAATGGGATCTCGTTCAATGTGGATGAGCACGAGATCGTCACCCTTATCGGAGCCAATGGGGCGGGAAAATCGACTACGCTGCGCTCTATCATGGGGTTGGTTCCCATTACCAGCGGCAGCATCACCTACAATGGCGAAACGCTGAATGGTCTGGATACGCAGAAAATCGTGGGCCGGGGGATTGTGCTGGTTCCGGAAGGACGCCGGGTGTTTCCCAACCTCACCACCCTGGAGAATCTCAAACTGGGGGCCTATCTGCAGGACAAGAAGCATTTTGAACCTAATCTGAAGCGGGTCTATGAGCTGTTTCCCCGTTTGAGGGAGCGTCACTGGCAACAAGCCGGAACCCTTTCAGGGGGTGAGCAGCAGATGCTGGCCGTGGGCCGCGCCCTGATGGCCAATCCAAAGTTGATCATGATGGACGAGCCTTCCTTGGGTCTGGCGCCATTGGTGGTCAAGGAGATCTTCTCCATCATCAAGAAAATCAACGAAGACGGGGTGACTGTGCTGTTGATCGAGCAGAACGCGAACGTCGCTCTCAAGACGGCTGATAAAGGCTATGTACTGGAGACTGGAAGCATTTCGATGTCCGGCACCGGTCGTCAATTGTTGGAGAACGAGGATATCAAGGTGGCCTATCTGGGCAAAACCCGTTAGGTGTGGCGATCTGATTTCTGGTTGTGGCAGGCTCCTTCGGGAGCCTGGTTGATTTTCAATGGTTGTTGGGTACTCTGGGCGACCCGGTGGAGCCCTTGGCCCACCGTCGCGTGCTGCGCGGGTGCCGTCCTACGGACCGCTGGCGCGCCGCTACGCCCGCTGTCGCAGAAAAACTGAAGGTTTTTGTGCCTTTTATGCGTTTTCTGTATTTCTATGCCAGGTCCTGCTTTTCTAATCCTCGTAGCCTTGAGGCGGTAGCTTCATATTGGAATACTCGATATTAGACACCTGGCTGTTCTTGAGATATTGTTTTGGCGTGGTACCATGAATCTTTTTGAAAAGTTGGATATAGTAGGAGACATTTTCAAATCCACACAGGTAACTTGCTTCGGTGATGCTCTTGCCCTCTTTCAACAGGCGGCAGGAGTGACTGATGCGCACACTGTTCAGATAATTCAGGTAGGTGGAACCTGTCTTGGCTTTGAATAGATTACAAAAATAATACTTGCTATAGCCTGTCTTGGTAGCTACATCATCAAGAGTGATTTTTTTTGAAAAATTTTTCTGCGTCCAATTTATCAATTCATGCAAATCCGATCCTTTTAAGGAATGTGTGGTATTCTCCTCAGACGAGCAACTATTGGTACAACAGAATAGGAGTCGGAATAGCTTGATTATATCTGAAAGACAGAGGAATATGTCCTCATCATTCTCGATCATATCCTCAATAATCTTATATATTGCGTCATATTCAGGACACGTATAGGACAGGGAATTGATACTCCGGTTGTTATATCCGAAAAGCGCAGGTAGATTTAAAAAATTCGCCATCATATCCAATTCGAATTTTACTACAAACATCCTCCCGCCACATGTGTGGATTGTGTTTGAGTGTACAGTAAAAGGTGGCATTATGAAGACTTGTTTCCCAGAAAGTATATATTTATTGTTATGAATCGTTACTTGGCCAATCAGATCCTCACAGAGCAGGATTTCTATCGTCTCGGCATAGTGTAGTGGTACAATCTCGTCAGAATGGAAATATTTTATCCTTATTGTATAGGGTACCTCGAAATTAAAATCGAGATGTTCCTCAAATGAAGTGGGGTTTTTAAAACCATAAAAAACATGTTTCATGCATGAAGTATAAAAGCATAATCGCAATATCACAACATTTTTCCATAATATTGTGAATTGCTAACTTTCAAAGATATGTGATAATCCACTTAGCATGCTTGAAACCCAATTTCATTTGGATATATGAATTCAAGGAGGAAACTATGAAAAGAACCACAGGGCTGTTTATTATCCTAGTCACAACCTGTGTGCTGGTCTTTGGTGCCGGAGCCAATGAACAGGTAACGCAGACCGTGCAGATTAAGGAAGAGGTAACCCAGATGGGACCTCTGAACAGCAATCCATTATCAGATGTAAGGATCCGCCAGGCGATTGCGTATGCGATAGATATGGATGCGATTATCAAAGGCTTGCTTCCCGGTGCGGTGGCAGCAGACAGTCTGACTCCAAACAATGAATGGAAAGTCGCAGGACTGGAGGCTTATTCGTACAACCCTGAGAAAGCAAAGCAATTGCTCAAGGATGCAGGTTGGGATTCAGCCAAAGTTCTGGATCTGGTTTATTATTATGGTGATCAGCAGACAGTGGACTTGATGGCCACTGTGCAGGCGTACCTCGCTGATGTGGGCATTAAGGTTGTTCCTAGAAAACTCGAAGGTGACTTGAACAGTCAGCTTTGGGTCGCCCCCAAGGATCCCGTTAATGGAACTTCCGCAGTCGCTTGGGACCTCGCTTATGCTGGCTTGGCGGTGGTTTCCGAGTATGAGTACTACAATCGCTTCCATACTGGCGTAGCGACGAATAGCCATACTCCAGGGAATACAGAGTTGGATGCCTTGCTGGATGCCGTCAATAAGACCAATAAAGTAGATGAACAGAAAGAGTATTTTGGCAAGATCCAACAATTTGAAAATAAATATTTGCCTATAATACCTTTGTACTATCAACAACTATTCGTGATCGAGAATGATCGTCTCACTCGCAATGGCGCAGGGTACGGCAATGAACAGTATGCATATGATTGGAAGATTCAGACATGGGACATCAAACCAAACGCTGATGGGCGTAAAATCATGAAAGCCAACGGTGGTCCTATCCAATTTTTTGAAGTTCCTTTTGTCAATCCCGCCCAATTTACCAGTCAAAAAGTTCTGTTCGACCGTCTAATAGTTGCTGATGGCAGTTTGCAGAATTTCCGTGGACAGTTGGCCAAAGACTATTCAATGAGTGCTGATGGCCTGACCATATCCTTCACGATGAAAGATGATATCTATTGGCATGATGGCAGTCCCATCACAGCCCAGGATGTGAAATTCACATGGGAGCTGGCTGCAAAGGTTTCTTCGGTCAACGTGTTGTTCAGCGGCCTTTTTAAAACAATTGTCGGCTATGCTGACTTCAACACGGGAAAGGCCAAAGAACTCAGCGGTATAATTGTCAAAGACAATACTGTCACTTTCAAATTCGCCTCGATATTCCCGAATGCCCTCGTTGCTCTCTCACAGCTCCCACCTTTGCCCCAGAAGTATCTCGGTACTGCAGATCCATTGCTCATACAACAAACTTCCTATTGGCAGAATCCCATCGGTTCCGGACCCTATATGGTGAAGGAAGTCCGCATGAACAATTACTGCATCTTGGTTCCCTTCGACAAGTATCATGAAGGCAAAGGCCTCATCCAGGAGATCCAATTGTATCCTTCAGGTGAGAGTGATCCCAATCTGGTGAAGAACGCACTCGCTGGCCAGCTTGATTACGGATGGACGAAAAGTCTCACTGATGCAAATGCGTTGAAAGGTATAGCTGGTTTAAAAGTAACGCCATACGATATGAATTATACCCGGCTGATTTATGTGAATAAATTCACAAAATAAGTACAATTCCTGTAAAATCATTCAATACGGATTCCACAGTGAGGACCTTGCTGTGGAATCTTTTATAGAGGTGCCATTGTGCTGACTTATACCATCAGACGATTGCTTATCATCATTCCTATGTTGATCCTAGCTAGCTTCCTTGTGTTCCTTGGCTTGGAACTCATGCCTGGTGATGCAGTCTCCTTCATGGCCGACCCAGAGACCTTGGCGAACATGGATCCTGCCAGATTGGAAGCGGTACGCGAACAGCTGGGCCTTAACGCCCCGTTTCTTGTTCGTTATTTTAATTGGCTATTATGTGTTTTGAAGGGGGACTTCGGGTATAGCCTGACCAGTGGTGTTCCTATCAAGCAGATTGTTTTCAATACACTGCCGGCTACCATTGAACTTTCGCTGGCCGCACTCCTGTTTTCAACTATTTTAGGAACGGTTCTTGGCATAATAAGTGCGTTGAAACGTGGACAGATGACTGATAATGTACTTACCATTGCCGGGTTGCTAGGAATGTCGGTTCCACAGTTTTTTATCGGACTTATGAGTCTTTTTATATTTGCCATCAATTTAGGCTGGTTACCAATCGGTGGCCGATTGCGTCCTGGATATGAATCATTCATAGACCGATTGCCACATCTTATCCTCCCCGCAGTTGTGCTTGGTCTCGCTTTGACCGCTGGTGTTATGCGTTATGCCCGTTCAAGTATGCTCGATGTAGCAAACAAGGATTTCATCAAGACCGCCCGCAGCAAAGGTCTTTCGGAATGGCGAGTGAATTTCATCCATGGGTTCCGGGTCGCAATGACTCCAGTTGCTATTTTACTCGGCTTGCGGCTTCCTACCTTGATTGGAGGTTCAGTCGTGATTGAGCAAGTTTTCCAATGGCCAGGGATTGGCAATGAATTTCTCAGTGCAATCCGCGGGCAGAACTACCCGATGGTGATGATGATCGCTTTCTTCATGGTGCTTGCCACCATGGTGTCGAGTTTCCTCATCGATCTGGTGACCGCGCTCCTGGATCCCAGAGTACGATTATCGTGAGTGAGGAGATAAGATGAATCCGCTGCAAAGAAAACTTAATAAAAAAATGGATATTCTGATTCAGCGAGAGAATTCAGGTCAGTTAAACAGAAAAAATATGAATCGGGCCATCAGACGTGCTTTGCAGAACAAGCTTGCCCTCGTGGGATTGGGGATTTTTCTCACTATCATCATTCTCTGTTTTTTTGCCCCACTGTTTACACAATATGACCCCTTGAAGATCAATATCCGCGTTGCGCTGCAATCCCCATCGACAGCCCATGTTTTTGGCACAGATACCATCGGACGTGATATCTTCTCAAGAATTCTCTACGGTGGACGACTCTCCATTCTGATTGGATTCGGTTCGGCTGTCGGCGCATCCTTTCTGGGAGTCGTCATAGGAGCCTGGGCTGGTTATCGTGGAGGCTGGTTTGATTTCCTCATGCTCAGGACGAGCGAGCTGTTTTTATTTTTTCCACAGATCATCCTATGCCTGCTCCTTGTAACGATGGTTGGACAAAGTGTGGGAAACCTCCTAGGCATCTTTATATTCACCGGTTGGTGTGGTATTTTCCGCATGACCCGCGCTAGGATGCTTTCACTTCGCGAGGAAGAATACGTGCAAGCACTTAAAGTATTGGGAGTTCCGGAACCTATCATCTGTTATAAACATATATTACCCAATGCTTTGGGACCAGTGTTCGTGAATATAACACTGAGCACTGCGATATTTATCTTACAGGAAGCAGCTCTCAGCTTTATGGGACTTGGGGTGCCATTGGAAATCGCCACTTGGGGTAATATTCTGAATGTTGCCAATAATCTCAATATTTTAAAAGTGAATTGGTGGATCTGGCTGCCTGTTGGAACCATGATCTCGCTATTCGTTCTCAGCATCAATTTTATTGGTGATGGCTTACGGGATTCAACCGATCCCTCGCAACAAGGTTGAGGGGGAAACTGTGCAACAGGAAATTGTCCTACGGATCACTGATCTGCACACGAATTTCTATACCAATATGCGATGTAATAAAGTACTGAAAGGCATTTCGCTCGAGGTGGAAAGAGGTAAAACCCTCTGTATAGTCGGAGAATCGGGGTGTGGAAAAAGCGTGACAGCAGCTTCGGTCATGCAACTGATCCCAGATCTCGCCCGTATTGAGTCCGGGGAGATTGTGCTGTATGACAATGGTCAGGACATCCATATCGAGACTTTGGATAAATATGGGAAAAGTATGAGCGACCTGAGGGGATCAAAAATGGCCATGATATTCCAGGATCCCATGTCGGCCTTGAATCCGGTGTATAGCATCGGCTTTCAGATTATCGAGATGATCAGGCAGCATACGAAGATCAGCAAATCCAGAGCCAAGGAAAAAGCAATCTCACTCCTACGCGAAATGGGGATCAGTTCACCCGAGACGAGGATCAATGACTTTCCACACCAGTTCTCAGGTGGTATGAGGCAACGGGCGATGATTGCTATGGCGATGAGTTGCGAACCTAAGTTGTTGATTGCCGACGAGCCGACTACTGCGCTCGATGTGACTGTCCAGGCTCAGATTTTCTCTCTGATGGAAAAGTTGAAGCGAGAACATGGGACAGCGGTAATGATGATAACACATGATATGGGGGTTGTCGCTGAAATGGCGGATGATGTCGTGGTCATGTACATGGGATATATCGTCGAACGCGGAACCGTCCATCAGGTTCTTAAGAACAGCACCCATCCGTATACTGTAGGTCTGATGCAATCGATCCCGATGATCGGTAAAGGGAAAAAACAGAAACTACAGCCAATCCGAGGTTGTACAGCAGATCCATATGATACAAATCCTGGATGCCCATTCGTCACTCGTTGTGATTTCAGCACACAGCTCTGTCATGACCATATGCCAGAAGAAGTCACAGTGAGTGGAAATCATAAAGTGAGATGCCACAATCCCATCCAAAAGGGGGCTGTAGATGCACGAACGTGAAGTCATACTGGAGATTTCCGGTTTGAAAACCTATTTTCCAATTAAGACAGGAATTTTCAAACGGACTTCAGGGTACATTAAAGCTGTAGATGGTGTGGATCTTAAAGTCTATGCAGGAGAAACCTTAGGAATAGTGGGAGAATCAGGTTGTGGCAAAACCACACTCTGCAAAACCATAGTCATGTTGAATCCCGCTTGTGAAGGCAAAATCGTTTGGCATGACGCTGAATATGGATCTATCCAGATACCCACAACAGACAAAGAGCAACTCAGGCATATCCGTAAGTATATCCAATATGTATTTCAGGACCCTCAATCCTCGCTTAATCCAACCTTCACAGTTTTCGGCGCCATGGATGATGCGCTTAAAGTCAATGGGGTGAAGAGCAGGAAGGAGCGGCGGCAGATTGTCTCCGACCTGTTGCGATCGGTGAATATGCGTGAGGATGCATTGGATTTATACCCGCATGAGTTCTCAGGTGGACAGCGGCAGCGGATTGGAATAGCGCGGGCTCTCTGTGTCAATCCTAAACTTCTGATCTGTGATGAAGCTGTAAGCGCATTGGACGTTTCCATCCAAGCGCAGGTCCTCAACTTGCTATGTGATTTGAAGAACAGATTGGGGCTTACCTTTTTATTCATTACTCACAGTCTCTCCGTGGTTGAATATATCAGCGACCGGATTGCTGTGATGTACCTAGGTAGAATTGTAGAACTTGGTGATACGGATGATCTTTTTAAAAACATGTTCCATCCCTACACTCAAGCCCTGCGTTCTGCAGTTCCTGTGGTCGATGATTCCCAGCGGACTACCCGCATCCTCCTAAGTGGTGATGTGCCAAACCCAGCCGATCCGCCTTCGGGATGTGCGTTCCATGAAAGATGCTGGCGCTGCATGCCAAAGTGCAAGACGGAAATACCGAAATTGAGAAGTTATATGGTGAATGATAAAGATTACTATGTAGCATGTCACGAAGTACACGAAAAGTTGAAGGATAAGGAGAATTGAACGAATGGAGACAAGTAATATCAGATTCAGGGGAGTGATGCCAGCTTTGGTGACCCCCTTCGATGCAAACACTGGGAACGTGATGGAAGCTAGCGTTCGAGGTCTCATGGATTGGCACATGAGGGCTGGCATGACCGGGTTCTACACCTGTGGTACAACTGGTGAAGGTCCTTCTTTACAGGTCAGAACGCGTAAACAAATGGCGGAAATCGCAGTTGAACAGGCCAGGGGCAAGGCAGTGGTCATCAATCACATTGGTGCTTCGAATATGATGGATGCACTTGAGCTGACTCATCATTCGAACTCGATAGGAGTTGATGCTATCTCATCGCTGGCACCAACGTATTCATTCAAGTACACCGATGATGAATTGTTCGAGTATTACCGGGTTATCGCAAGCGAGACCGATTTACCAGTGCTTGTCTATGCAACAGCAGCAATCAACGTAGCCAACTTTCCCCGTCTTATGGCTCGTCTTATGGGTATCCCGAATATCATCGGTGTGAAATTCACCATTAGGGATTATTTCGAGATGGGCAAGACCAAGGAAGTGAACAACGGAAACATAAACATCATCAATGGCCCGGACGAGACTTTACTGTGTGGTTTGGCAATGGGTGCGGATGGCGGAATCGGAACCACCTACAATCTGATGCCGGAATGGTTTGTAGCATTGTACAATGCATTCATCGCCAAGGATCTGGAAACAGCGAGAACCTATCAGTATCGAATTAACCGAGTCATCGAGGCCTTGATCAAACATAGTGCGAACGGTGCGATCAAAGCGACAAAAGCAGCGCTTGCTCTGAAAGGCTTCGACTGTGGACAGGCGGTGTTTCCTGCAAAAACGTATTCACAAACTGATATGTCTACATTGAAAGTGGAGCTGGAAAAACTTGGCATCGAATTCTAGAGAGCAATCGATTGTTGGAATGATATCCGACATCCAGAAATTCAGTCTACACGATGGACCAGGGATACGAACCGTGGTTTTTCTCAAAGGATGCAATATGCGCTGCCCTTGGTGTCATAACCCTGAGTCCATCGCATTTGAGAGAACACTGGAATTCCTATCAACTAAATGTATCGGCTGTGGGAGTTGTGTCCGGGTGTGTCCATCTGGAGCCTTGCGTAGCGACAGGGAAGGATTGCATCTTGACAGGGCTTTATGCAGCGGCTGTGGGGTGTGTACCGAGGAATGTCCAACTCATGCGCTCTCCATGGTAGGGCACAGAATGTCTGTGGATGAAGTGTCCCGAATTGTTGCTAGCGATAAACGGTATTATGATAACTCTTTAGGGGGGATGACGATTTCGGGTGGTGAGCCGTTGATGCAGCCCCGATTCACCGCCAGCTTATTGCAGAAGTGCCGGGAGGTTGGAATCGACACGGCTATCGAATCCAACCTAAGCGTATCGCAACAGGTTCTTGAGTTGATTGTCCCCCATCTAGACCGTCTGTATTGTGATCTAAAGCTGTTTGATGATACCAGGCACCTTAAGGTCACCGGTGTATCCAACCAGCCAGTTTTGGATAACATCCGTTTCGTATCCACGCTTGGGATCCCCATCACCGTTCGGACACCGATTATTCCAGGATTCACTGATGATGAAGAGAATATCCATTCAATAGCCGCTTTCCTCGCAACTGTGCCCATCTATGCGTATGAGCTTCTTCCCTATAATCCTTTTGCTGCACAGAAACATTTGGATATCGGAATTCTTTATGGAATCACGTCTGATCGGACTTCGAAATCGACCATGGATACGCTGCGGTCTATCGCAGTATCCGAAGGTGCACCTGTCGTCGTCCCTAAGAAAATGGAGTGAAGGAATGGTAACTGCAGTATCCAACAACAAGGAAAAGCTTCGTTATAACCGATGGATCTATCGTCTTCGAGAGGATAAAATCAGTGAGACTCAGAAGAAATTAAAACAATTTGGCTATATGGATGAAGACGACTATAATATTCTCGTACCTCCTCATGACTACAAGTGGCAACCTACCTCCAATCATTCCAACGGTGATTTCCATGGTTATACGGCTTGGGCTGCGAACTATGCAGCGATGGTTGCTAGTTTTCCCCCGGTAGTTGTTCCGTATTCTTCAATGGCAGGCAATACGTTCAAGATCCTGCAGAAATTCCGGAAGGTCCGATGGAATCCAGACTATAGGTTTTCAGACTTCATGGATGATATCGAGCGATACGATATAGATCATGGTATTGGACAAGTCCATCATTTCTGCGGTGATGTGCAGATTGGTCTGGAGCTAGGATGGGGCGGACTTTTAGAAAAGATCCAAACGTATGGTTCTAGACCCAACTTGGATGCTGGAACACAGGAGTTTTATGCAGCTGAGGAAAGCCTTGTCAGAACCATCATCGGTTGGATCAAACGTACCGGCACGGAAATTGAGCGAAGACTTGAACAGGAACCAGACCCCGAGCTTAGAGCAAATCTCTATGGAATGTTGATGGCGAACACAGCAGTTGAAATGAGTGCTCCTAAGACGTTTCGTGAAGCCTGCCAGTTCGTCTGTTGGTACAATCTAGCTGGAAGAAGCTATAATCGTGAAGGAGCAGGTGGGCAGTTGGATCATCTTCTCTATCCCTATTATGCCGCTGATATCAACGCTGGACGGATCGATGATGAGGATGCAGTCTTCTATCTTGCAGGAGTATTGCTGTCCGACACTAAATACTATCAGCTTTGTGGGCCAGGAGAGGATGGAAAAGATCTGATCAATCGTGTCTCTTGGCTCGTATTGGAAGCAGCTGACCGTTTGAATCTGACGGCGAACATCACGGTACGCTGGCATGATGGATTGGATCGGGATTTTTTTAAATATGCGGTACAGCTTCTTTTCAAACACAAAAATGCCTGGCCCCGATTTTCTGGTGATAAATCTTTGGTATCAGGTTTCACAAGCTTGGGGTTCTCCGAAGAACTGGCTCGGAAGCGGATTGCCGTGGGATGCAACTGGATGGCGATTCCTGGTGTTGAATATGGTTTGAACGATAGTATTAAAGTGAACTTGGCGAAGATATTCGAGGTTGCTTTTTATGAAATTGCGAACGTACCATCACAATCAGTCCAACAATTATGGGAAAAGTTCGTCATACATTTATCCAGGGCTCTTGATGTAGTGTTCAAGACTACTGATTTCCACCTTCAAACCAACCGCTACAACTCGCCAGAATTGTTCTTGAATCTTTTTTGCCATGGTCCAATCGAAAAGGGACGGGATGCCTCTGATCATAGTCTTGATTATTACAATATCGCAGTAGATGCTGCTGGCATAGCCGTGGTAGCAGATTCCTTTGCTGCTATTGAACAACGAGTAGAGAAAGAGGGTTTGATATCTTGGATTCAGCTGACGAATGCCGTCCGATGCAATTTTAACAGCTCTATAGCGAAAAAACACCGGGCGTTACTTCAGACTGCTGAGAAGTATGGACAGTTTGAAAGTCTCGGTCTCCAATGGGCGAAACGGATTTCCCAAACATTTTCTGATTTGGTTGTCGCTGGGAAAAGTACTGAGGGAGCAAGATTTATCCCTGGATTGTTTTCATGGTCCAAAACTATTGCATTTGGCGAACGGGTAGGAGCTACTCCCGATGGAAGAAAAGCGGGAGAACCCATCAACCATGGAGCGAATCCGATGCCTAAGTCTGTGAAAAGTGGCGAAATGACCACTCTGAGTGAGGCCATCGCTGCGGTTCAATGCAAACGCGGGAACACAGCTGCCTTTCAAATGGAGCTGGATCCCAGCATCACGGAGTCCGAAGGTGGGGTGGAAAAGGTCATGGCGCTGCTGCAAACTCATTTTGAGCAAGGTGGAACCTTGGTTAATGTCAACATAGTAGATACGGATACGATTCGTAAAGCGCATGCCAATCCGGAGTTATTTCCCGATCTGGTTGTGCGGGTAACTGGTTTCACCGCATATTTCTCTAGTTTATCGCCTGGTTTCCGCCAATTGGTTGTAGACCGGATTGTGGAGGCCAAGTAGTATGGACACCTATCTGGAAGAATCATTCTCGACTAAAACCGCAGGATCGTTCGATGTGATTGTCTGTGGAGGTGGTGTCGCTGGACTTGCCGCCGCTGTCTCCGCAGCACGGCTTGGCTCCTCTGTCCTGCTTCTGGAAAAGTCCATCAACCTTGGTGGTTTGGCCACCAATGGTTTGATAAGCTACTACGAACCACTTTGTAGCGGAAGAGGTGATAAATTGATGTATGGCATGGCGAGTGAGCTTTTTCAACTGGCTATCGCCCATGGGCCAGACACCTTGGATGATGCCTGGCGGTCTGATCCTGACCACGCTGACACCCAAAAACGATACGAAACCTTTTTTTCACCCACCATATTCACGCTTGCGCTTGACGATTGGCTGCTGTCCAGCGGGGTTAAGCTTCTATTGGATACCCTAGTGGTTCGACCGGTGATGGAAGGCACGCATTGCCAGGGTTTGGTGGTGGAGCACAAAGGTGGCCGTGAGTACTTCAAGGCCAAGGTGGTCGTGGATGCCACTGGAGATGCCGATATCCTCTATCGCGCCGGGGTTCCCTGTGTGGCAAGTAAAAATTTCCTCACCTATATCTCGTACCTGGTAGACGAAAAAACCATTACCCGGGCTGGGGCCACAGGCAATCTGCTTGACAGCCGCCGCTGGCACACAAGCGGGTCCGATCTCTGGGGAAAAGGGCACCCAGCGGACGCTTCCCGGCTTTCTGGCCTTACCGCTGAAGAAGTGACGGAATTCGTTACCTCTGGACGCAAACTCCTCACCGCGGAGTGTTATGCCCGCGGAAAAGGTTCCTATGATCTCTCCTGCCTGCCGTCGATGGCACAGTTGCGGACCACCCGTCGTTTGGAGGGTGAGTATACCTTGGTGGAGGCGGATCAGGGGCGGACCTTTGCCGATAGCGTGGGTGTTGCGGTCGATTTTTTCAAGCGCGGCCACGTATATGAGCTGCCGTACCGTATCCTGTATCATCCCCAGTTTGACAATCTATTCACCGCTGGTCGTAGCGTCTCCTCAAGCGGTTGGGCTTGGGAAGTCACCAGAGTAATCCCGGTCGTTATAACGACCGGGCAAGTCGCAGGGGTTGCTGCAGCGTTGTGCTGCCAGACAGAAACGCCAGCGCATGCTCTTGCTATCAATCTTCTCCAGGAGGAACTAGTCAGGTGTGGCATCCGCTTGCATATCCAATATTAGTGGTACCCCAAGGACGGAAAATACTTGATTAAACACAAACTGTACGGGATATTCTCATCGTCGTTGGACGTCATGGATGAGATGCATCAGGAGCATCAAACACCCCGGACGGGCGAAATTCAGCACCCCATCTGTAGGGAAGCAACTGGACATCTATGACGTATTCAGTTTTGAGGTCCTTAAAGGCTGTGCTCCGGACTATGTTTCCAGAAGGAAGGCTCCCAAGAGAAGATGTCGTCCAAGCAAGCGAGCAACCGAAACAGACTTATAGCTAAAAAGACTAAAGATTCATACCTGGGATACTTTTCGCTGAAGCTGCCGAACCTGAGGAAAAGACTGAGCTGAAGCTTTTCTTCACCGGCGCACACAGCCCAGGAGAGAACCTGTGTTCCATCAGCGTCAGGATCGCGGCCTCTCTTGACGACAACTCAAGAGGAATCCCGTAAGAGATATTCAGATGCAGATATTCAGATGCAATTGACTATGGATCGCAAGCGAAGTAATATACATTCTGTGCTCATAATTCTTTGTAATAGAAGATGTTATAATATATTTGAGGGTCGCTCTACATTCATCATCTTATTTGTCCGCTAGTAATTAGCTTGGATTTCACCTATAAAAAGGAGCTACCCGCTGCTTGAATTCTCATTTAGACTTTTGAAACAGCCCTTTTCTTTCCCAGTGGGCGTTGGGTACTCTGGGCGACCCGGTGGAGCCCTTGGCCCACCGTCGCGTGCTGCGCGGGTGCCGTCCTGCGGACCGCTGGCGCGCCGCTACGCCCGCTGTCGCATAGGATGTGGGTGGTATTGTTTTACTGTTGATTGAAAAAAGTTTTCCCGTCAAAGTGCTTGGTCCGTCTCATATTTACCGAAAACATCGGTTTCCTGTAAAGAGAAATGTCCCTTCAATTCTTTCTTGGTTTTTTTCATTAGCATGCCTCCAACATCTTGATGTTATGATCCATCAGTCCGAATGCTTTCTTGAATGATAGCAGAGGTGTAGAAC
>Ga0247841_10002899_pt1 | contig 32943 bp, 74 predicted proteins | sample LaCruzMarch2015__2_FD_192410 | JGI IMG/M metagenome (GOLD analysis project Ga0247841, IMG submission 192410) | Freshwater microbial communities from meromictic Lake La Cruz, Castile-La Mancha, Spain - LaCruzMarch2015_18m | ecosystem: Environmental > Aquatic > Freshwater > Lake | place: Spain...
GTAGTTCCATTATAATGAACTCCCATAGTTCCAAATTTTTTACCAACATCTATTGGTTTTCTTTCTGCTTTAATTATTCTTAACTCTATCTCATCTGGTGTATATGGTGTGCAGAAATCAAAGTCGTGTGGTTCTCTATCTAATACCAAATCACGAACACAACCCCCAACTATATACACAGGATTGATTATATTACCTACAAAAGAAATCATCTCTTGTGCTTTTGGATTTATATTAACCATACAATTCTAACCCCCTAAATATCCATTCCTTATCTTCTTTAATTATTCCTGTTGCTAATGCCGTTGGAACAAATGGTAAAACTTCTGTTAATCCTTCATCAACATACATATGATGTATTATGTTCCAAGTTTTACAATAATCATTTAATCCATTTAATTGTTCAATGGTATTACATTGCAATACTATTACACACATACCTTCTCTTTTCCATTTGTTTAGTAATGTTTTATTTTCTTTCTCCAATGCGAGAAATGTTGCGTGTGCTACTTGACTTGCTATTTTTCCTGCTGACATTCGTAATGCTCTTGGCACTATAACATATTGTTTTAACATTGTAAATCCTCCTGTAAATGTAATGGTGGTTTTATCGTTTAGCCACCAAACGCATTTATTTATGCTCACCATTTGCTTTCTATACTCTCATACCTCGTAGTGATTGATGTCTATGTAAAGTTATTTCACTATCAATTTCCCATTGTTGTAATGCTTTACATTTTCCATTTGGATATGTAATGGTTCCATTTGTTAAATGCACAATACATAATCCAATGTCTTTTTTATTGACGATTATTTGTTCAATTTCATACACTTCTTTTTCCTTCATCATAACACCCCTGTTTTTCTAACTTCAAAATTAGTTCTATCATATCAGCAACTTTTTGTATATTTGTTGATGATATTTTATTTTTCATTACAATATCAATTTCTTTTCGTAATGCTTCTTGTAATGTTTTAATTTCTCCTTTCGTTAGTTGGGGAGTCATTAATCTACCTTCTTCCTAATATATATATTGCCGTGCCAATATTTTGCTTCCGTCATATATGTAGTTGGAAGTTCTCCGTGTGATGAATTTACACCATTTTTACACCATTTATGTGTATGTGGATTTTGTATAAATCCACTTTCCTTAAACAAGTTTGTTATCTCTTGCATATTCATATAACCTACCTCCACAAGTGATTATATTTCAAATTCATACAAGCCGTATAAATTTGTTCCTTTCAATTGGCTTAACATACTTATATCTTTTGGACATAAGTATATATGAGCCAATAGTCTTTGTTCCTTCATAGTTTCGCCTTCGTTATGATGGGAAAGATTTATTCTTTCCCTTCTGCAAATTTTGCTAATAGTTCTATGTTATCTACTAACATTTTTGCTTTCTGTTGCCCAAAGGTTATTGGTTTTCCACAACCATTTAGGGTTATCATCTTATTACCTTTATATTCTCCAAAGGAATAAGTTATATTGTATTCTGTTTTCTTTTCTGCTAATTCTGCCATAATGATTACCTCCATAGTTTTCATTATTTATTATATGTCTTTTATAAGGTTTTTCATCTACCCTATTGCTCTCAATAAAGACATAAAAATGTAGTGTCCTTCCCACAAATAGATAATACTATTTGTTTCGTTTCCACGCTTATTTACTACTGCCGTTTTATGCTTTTATGCATAAATATAATTACTCTACTAATGCTGGAATTTTTCCCAATGCTACTTTTGAGTCATATCTTTCTACTAACTCATTTTTAGCCCATACTTCAACGCCTGTTTTGTTGCATAGTTTATCTAATGCAATTATTTTAGCGTGTTCTACTTCTGTTAAGTTATTCAACTTAATTGTATAACTCAACTTCGCTTTAATTGGGTTTGCTTTCAAACTATCCATAGATTATACCTCCCTTGATGTCCTCTAATGGTGTTTGTATTTTGAAATGCTATCGCTATACAAACATATACCAAGTGATTTACTTTCCTTCAATTATTGCCCAATTCATAACAACTTCGCCATTATGTTTGCAATACTTTTTAACTTCGGCTATGGTTTCGTTTTCTAATTGATTTCTTGATTTATAGTCGCCAAGTTCTCTTTCGCTTGTTGTATAAGCAACATATTTTATTGTAGGCATATACCAACGAGCAACTCTTCTATCTGTTGATTGTATCCTAAAATTTATTCTAAATGTCTTGTATTTAACAAGTGCTTTCTTTTCCACAGGTGTTGCCACCCACTCTAATTCAGCCATCAAATCACCTCAATGATTTATTTTCTGTTTTCAATGAATTCATTTGCTACTACTTCAACTGCTTCATCATAAGTAATTCCTAATGTGTTGCTTATGATTTTTATTCTTGCATTTTTCATCTATTCACCCCCATAGGTTATTATAGGTTTGGCATATGCCATATTTAAATTACAGATGTTTTCAATATCTGGTGTTCAATAAATGTATGGTGGTTTTACCATACACTTACTTTTGTTCTATGAATTGTTTTAACAATTCTACATTTGCTACAAGCATTTTTGCTTTCTGTTGTCCAAAGGTTATTGGTTTTCCACAACCATTTAGAGTTATCATTTTATTGCCTTTGTATTCTCCAAAGGAATAAGTTATGCTATAATCTACTTTTTTTCCTACCAATTCTGCCATAATGATTACCTCCATAGTTTTCATTATATTTAGGGGTTGCTTTGATAAGCAATCGCTACTCCCCCATAAAAAATGCTTGGTTATTTATTTGTATGAAAACCAAGCAAAAATCATAGTTGAACCTTGCTTTCGCCCTCAACTCGTTTATCGCCAAGAAACAGAAAACTTAAACCCAAGTGATGTGGCTAACCCAACCCTTCGCTGACTTGCCTTATCTATTTCGTGCAAGTTGATATCCGTCCTGTCGTTTCGTCCCTTCGTAATGAAGGAAAGGTATTTCCTTGCCCATAAACATACACTCGTATATTCTGGACAACGATAGGTGTATCATTATTTTGAACACCATATTCAAGCAAAACCAATAGTCATTGATTGCTCTCGTAGTGGCTCTTTGAACATTACCATATGCGTTTCTTTGTATTGGCTTAAACGCACTAAATCCAATCAGTTCAGTTTATAGAAAACTGAAAAAACAATTTATTAGTTTGGAAAACTGAAAAGGTTAAATCCTAAAAAAAGGAAAAAACCTAAATCAACTTTTCAAACTAAAACATTAAGAATAGTTAGGGTTTATAAAGGAAATGGTTTTAAAAAATGCACCAAAATTTTGAATTTTTTTTAAGAGCTTAGAGGTAAAAAAAACAAAGGTTTATAAACCATTAAAAAAATAAAAAAAATTATGTAGAAATTGTCCTACAAAATGTGCGAAAAAAAAATCTATAAAAGTTATGTAGAGGTTGTCCAAAAAATTGTGCGAAAAAATTTTTTAGAAGGGGTTATGTAGAAGGTGTCCTAAAAAATGTGAGAAATTTTAAAGAGGGGGGTTATGTAGAAAGTGTCCTAAAAAATGGGAGAAATCAAATTTTTATAAAGAGTATAAAGGAGGGTTTTGAGGGGCCCCCTAATACGGTTTAGACCCCCTTTATACCCGTCTAATTTATATAAATTATATAAAGGATCTATATTCTATAAAAACCTAAAAACGCCAGGAAACGCATCCTAGTGCATCTCCTAGCCAAAATGGCCTTGTGTCGCGTGGTGTAAACTAGCAGAAAATATAAATTATTTTTGGAACAACATCCATGTTAAAAACACACGAATTGTTGGACAAGATTTTGGAACAATATTGTTCAAGATCTTGAAAAATATGCGTGCTACGGTTCAATAGTTTACGAGATAACCATTGTGCCATATTGTTCAATCGAAAAGCGATTTTGGGAGAACCCATATTCTGTTGAGGAGTTCCCGGAAGGAAAAACAGTATAAGGGGGCATACCATGTTTTTTAAAAATCGTTAAAACCTGTAGACGTAAAGTATAGAAAAAATAGAACGATTGAACCGTACCACTACTTACAAACTACGTTCAATGCAAAGGTTTTTAAACCGTAGCACGCTAATATATATAGTAGGTGAACTTTTTTTATGAAGACAGCATTAATCACAGGCATCTGCGGCCAGGACGCAGCATATCTTTCTAAATTACTCTTGGACAAAGGATATCATGTAGTCGGATTGTACCGGCGAACAACTAAACCAAGTTTCGATAACCTCGATTACTTAGGGATCACTAAAGACATTGAATTCATTCAGGGCGATATGACTGACCAAGCATCGCTGAATCATATAGTGCACTTAACTAAGCCAGATGAAATTTATAACCTAGCTGCCCAGTCGTTCGTAGGTGGTAGTTGGGATTACCCAGAGAGCACCACAGAGATCAATGCCATGGGAACTTTATATTTGCTGGAAGCTATGAGGCGCCACGCACCCAGGGCCAAGTTCTATCAGGCAAGCACAAGTGAAATGGTTGGAACAGGAAAGGTAGGAGAAAAACAAAACGAGCAGACCCCATTTCACCCAAGATCTCCATATGCCATTTCAAAACTATATGCTCATTGGATGGTAGATTGTTACAGAGAGAGTTATGGTTTATATTGTTGTAGTGGGATCCTATGGAATCACGAGAGCCCGTTAAGAGGTAAAGAGTTTGTTACAAGAAAGATTACCGATGCAGTTGCACGAATATCTTTAGGTAAACAAAAGGAACTATTCCTCGGGAATATTGATTCCAAGAGAGACTGGGGATTTTCTGGGGACTATGTTGAAGCTATGTGGCTTATGTTACAACAGAAAGAAGCTAAAGACTATTGTATAGCAAGTGGTGAAACTTATAGTATTAGAGATTTCTTAGATAAAGCATTTTGCGCGGTTGGTATAAAAGACTGGACTCCCTATGTAAAACTAGATGCCCAGTTTAACCGACCAAACGATGTTATCTATCTGCGCGGAGATTCATCTAAAGCTAAAAAAGAACTTGGCTGGAAACCAAAGACATCTTTTACTGGATTAGTTGAGATGATGGTTAAAGCCGATATAAAAAGAAACCAAGATACACCGGGGGTATTGAAATGAAGAAAGCATTAGTATGTGGAGCTGGCGGGTTCATCGGCCATCACCTTGTTAAGAGATTAAAGAAAGATGGATATTATGTAAGAGGGGTTGATATTAAACGACCAGAATATAGTATGACTAGTGCAGATCAATTTTTAGTATTAGATTTACGCGAAAAGAAGAACTGTGAAAAAGCATTGACTATAGAAAAAGGATTTGATGAAGTTTATCAACTTGCCGCAGATATGGGTGGTATGGGATTTATACATTCTCAAGAATCCGAAATAATGTATAACAGTGCTTTGATTAATCTAAACATGGCTAACGCTGCGATCAGAAACTTTAAAGTTCCAAGATATTTCTTTTCATCATCAGTATGTATTTATAGAAACATGCAGATTGGTGAACCTGAACTAGATGAGGCCGGTGCATATCCAGCAATGCCTGACAATGAATATGGTTGGGAAAAATTATATGCTGAACGATTAGCATTAACATTTGGCCGGCATGGAAAGACAGAAGTGCGTATTGCACGATTCCAGAATTGTTATGGGCCCGAGGGAACTTGGCAGGGTGGAAGAGAAAAGGCGCCAGCTGCAATTTGCAGAAAGGTTGCAATGATTAATGGGCCTAAAGGAACTATAGAAGTTTGGGGAGACGGAACTGCAGTAAGATCATACACATATGTTGATGATATGGTTGATGGTATTGTAAGACTTGTTCGATCTAATATCAAGACACCAATAAACATTGGTAATCCTGAATATGTATCTGTAGATGAATTAGTTAAAACTGTTGCAGAAGTGGCAGGAAAGAAAGTTATTATAAAACATATTAAAGGTCCAGTTGGAGTTCAATCACGAAACTTTAGTAATAAACAAATATATAAAACTGGCTGGAAAGCTAAAAATAATTTAAAGAAGGGGATAGAACAAACATATCCTTGGATTGAAAAACAAGTTGAGGCGAGTAAATGACCAGTAGTTTAAGAAGTAGTATTGATAGGAACAATCTTTTTGATGTTCCTTCATATACAAAAATTATAAGTATCGTAAAGGGTATAAAAGATAAACCTTGGATACGGCCTGCAGTAGCAATACTTGCAGCCACAGGATGTCGTGTTGGAGAATTACTATATATAAAACGTGGTAATATAAAATTCATTGATTATCATAATCAAGAGATTCCACACGATAAATTAAGTTTATCAAATGTAGCAACTATTCAATTCAATATGAGCACAGAAAAAAATAGAAAAAGTAAGTTTAGAATTGTGCCACTGATTAAGAATGAATTATTCTTAGACCTAGTTGAAATCATTGTAGATTATTGTAAGAATTTTAAATATGATGACACACTACTATTCCCATACACCCGAGGGGCCGTATGGTATGCAATTAAACGAAATGTAGGAAAAGACTTTTTCCCACACTATCTAAGACACATAAACGCCACAAATGATTCTCGTGCCGGGGTATCTGTTATGATCCAGAAATCAAAGTTTGGCTGGACAGACACACGGCCCGCAAGTGTTTATTCCCACTTAAATTTCATTGATGTACTGAATGAACAAACTAAAGCATTTGGTAAACCTACTGAAAAAGAAAAGATTTATAATGTATTGGATGAACACGTTGAAGCTCGAAAAGAATATAATGAAGAACGTAATTTTAGACCAGAGCCAGCTAGCGAAGAACGTGCGGTATATGCTGAATCTGCAAAACATCCAAAACCAGATCCACCAGCAACCGTTGAAGATCTTATAGTAATTAAAGCAATTGAAGCAATTAAAGAATTGCCAAAGACCGAATTCGTTCCAAAAGAAGAAGTAACTCCAGTTGTTTTACCAATTGATGATCCGACCTTTGTTAAAGAGGTACGCAAGTATCCAGAGCCTAAGTTTGTAGGGCCCCAGCTACCAGATCCCCAGCCACTACCTCCTTTCGATACTGTAAAAGAAGAAGGTGTTAAGTTTTTTAAAAATGGAACTATAATTAAAGATAAGGTAGTTCTTGTTGTAGATACTAAACAAAAAATGGAAGCAATACATAATTCATATGATCCAACTAAAGTTATTCCAGTTTTCAAGTCGAACCCAGATAACGCAGCTCGAATGGAGAATCTACGAAAGTATAGAGAAAAGGTAGCAACTCATAAAGCAAATGTAAAAGAAGAAAAAGAATCCACAGATTATTTGCAGGTTGTTTAATTATGTTTGGAAAAACAGTTATCAAAACAATAATCTACAGAGTTGGATCATTGGGATTGTCTTTTATATTACTATATTTATTTACTGGAAATATAACATTTAGTGGACAATTGAGTATTATTCAAATGATTGCAAGCACAATTTTCTATTACGCCTATGAGAAGCTTTGGGAAAAAGATGGCGCAATTAAATTGTTTGTACAGGCCCAACTTAAAAAGATGAAGGTGAAGAATCGTGGAACCATACAAACCAAAAAATAAACATATATCGGATATATTTTGTAGGCTTATTGCAAACCTTCCTGTTGAAGGTGGAGTTGGAGATTGTGGGAATCGACCACAGCTTGAAAGAGAGTGGGATGTTCTTGAGCAACGCATAAATGAATATTATATTGAAAAGGCGTTTTTAAATAAGGAATTAAATAAATATGAAAAATCCAAAGGTTTAAAAAACGATTGAGGTATATTTATATAGTATGGGAGTATAATACATCGGTTAGTATGCTACCCTTACAAGGTAGTCAGGGCGGTTCAACTCCGCCTACTCCTATGAAGTGAGAAAATGAATTCAAAAGCACAAGCACAAATTGCCGATCCGGTATTACCAGCATTGTTTGCAGTGATATTTATCAGTATAATGGGATACTTCGGAGTAAATGATTGGGTATCTATTGGGTTGTGTTTTGCTGGATTGATTTTAATACTTATAGGTTATGTTATTATCGAAGATAAAAAATTGCGAGAAGAAGTGGTATTTTGGATATTAATAATATTGTTAATACCGCTTTTGATTTTACTCACAATTTATTATTGGATAATGGTAAACATAATTCATAAAGATCTGGCAGAGCTGGATGAAATAGATGAATTAGATTCATTGTATTATTAATGGGCGACTCGTTCAATGGTAGGACACGTGTTTTGCAAGTATTTCAAAATAATACGAGATCGGAGTTCAATTCTCCGGCCGTCCATACATATATTTAAATAGTGGTTGATACTATTATTATATATGGAAAAGATATGTCAATTTTGTAATACTCTAATTAAATATAATAATTGGCGCGAATATGCATGTCATTGTGCTAGTTGTAATGCAAATCCAAAGGTTCGTAAAAAATATAGAAAAGGAATATTAACAAAAAAGAAATTATATGGAATACCAAAGACAAGAATAATAAAATGTAAAAAATGCAATAAGATATTTAAGTTATTATTAACCGATTATAAATATTTGAAAGGAGACTATAAGAAACATTGCTCATATACGTGTTCTAATATTAGAGAACATTCTAAACAAACTAAAGAAAAAATTTCTATTGCATTATCAAAAAAAGTACCATTTATTTGTAAATTTTGCAAAAAGAAAATATTTATAGCACCAGGGTTATTAAAAAGTAAAAAATGTTGTTCAATGGATTGTTTAAAACAATACAAACGCGTAGAATCATTACGGGGTAAAAATAAAAAAGAAATCTATTATAAACTATCACATTTTATATTTAGTTTAAATAAATATCCAAATGAATTTGATTTTAAATTGATTAAAAGATATGGGTGGTATCATTTTAAAAACAACAAAAACGGAATAAGTAGAGATCATATAATTCCAATAAATTATGGGTATATTAATAATATCGATCCTAAAATAATATCACATCCAGCAAATTGTCAATTAATTAGGCATATAAATAATAAAAAGAAAGGAATAGTTCCACAAATAACTATATGTGAATTAAAAGAAAAGATTAAAGAATGGAATAAAAAACATGAGGAATCATTATGAATATAACGTCAATTATAGTTTGTATATCTATTTTAGTAATTGGAATCTTAATATTTGCATGGGCATATAATTCTCCAATGTTTGCCGAAAATGTGTGCCGTGATGCAAAATTATCTTTTGGTGTTGAAACACGAGTAGTTATAGACCAATTAAGTAACGGATATTGCCAAGTTAAAGTTGATGGAAATTGGATTGATATTTGCGATTCAAATGTTGGATATTATTGTACGGCATTGAATTAAGGGTGAAAAAATGAATGTAGAAGAATTAATTAAAGAATTAAAAAAACAAAATCCAAAAGCACGAATTATAATAGCTGGAGACCACGATGCAAATAATTTCTATACGGTTTCTTCTGTTAAATTAGTCAAGGATAAAAACGATGGATATAACGAATTGGAAGAATATGAAAAAGAAACAACGTGGAATGAAGGAGATGTAGAATTAGAGATTTGGGCATAAAAAATAGCTTTTTAAACATATTCTTATATAAATATATTGGTGAAATGATATGGATGCTACGATACAATTGAATTAAAATGCCCCTTTTGTGGGATCGATGTTACTTCTCAAACAAAAGTTTTGGGAGATTGTGGGCTTATGACACTCGGAATTGGTGATAAGGTCGATTCAGATGAATATGAAGGAGTTTTTGAATTAAAAAACAAATGTGAATGCGGCCAGCCGTTAAGAATTTTAATTCATGCGGGAGTAATTACTCGATCTACAAAAGACGAACCAAATTATATTGAAACAAATTGGGGAGAGGTTGTGAAAAAATGATTTTAACTATTATACAATGGTATGTAAATACAATTATTTTTTATTTAATGCACTGCCAAGGGCACAATCATTTGCCGTTTATACAAAATTGTAAAATGTGTGAGGCGACAGAATGATAGAGATAAATATAAATGGAACACAGATAAAATGTTCTACTGGAAATATTTCAATAAGTAATGGTAAAATCATTGTTGATGGGAAAACTATAACTTGCCCAATAAAAGATTATACAATTATAATAAATGGGGATTGTAATGATTTAAATATTTCTGGGAATTTAACAGTTAATGGAAATATTAAAGGAAATGTTGATGTACAAGGAAATATTAATTGCCGAGATGTTGGTGGAAATATAGATGCACAAGGAAATGTGACGGTGAAAAAATGAGAACTGAATTAACACAAATAGAAGAAAGCATTACGATAACTTGCCCAAAGTGTTTAAAACAAACATTCAAAATAATATATGACGACAATTATTGTGAAATGGGAAGTGCAATAAGACTAATTTGCGAAAACGAAGAATGCAACGGAGAACTTGATTTTAAATTAAAAAGAGAAGCAAATGAAATGCAAGACTTTTTAGAAAGACAAAAGCAATTAAAACAGGTGAAAAAATGAATGAAGAGATTGATATAGAAAGTAAACATCTAAAAATAATTAAAATAGCCGAAAAACCAAAAACATTTGTTTATTCTATTCAATCAAAATTTGATGGATTTGAACTCGGCGTAGTAAAATGGTATCCCAATTGGAGGCAATATTGCTTTTTTCCAGCGGCCGAATGTGTTTGGAGTGTTGATTGTTTAACAGATTTAAAGAATTTTGTTGAGGGCGAGAATATAAGACAAAAATAGGTGAAAAAATGAGTTTTACTTTGAGTGTTGGAAAGACTTTGCGTGATAAGTTTTTGGAAGATTTGGCAAATACTAAGATTGTTTGGGATTCTGCTGAAAAGGTTGCATACAAAAAAGGTTATGCTGACGGATATAAAGACGGATTAAAGGAGTTGAAGAAATGAAAATTACTGACGATCCAATTTTGTTTGGAATAATAATTTCAGGCGCAATTGTATTATTTATTGCAATTATAATGATATTGTGGCCAAATTGTTTTAATGAAACCTCAAACATGGATTGGTTAAAAAGTAGTAATTTTTCGTGTAATATGGGATGTTATAGAATGGCTATGGAAATAATACCTGGATTCAATGATTCAAATGCGGGAAAAGAACAATTTGCAGTGTGTTCTAATTATTGTTTACAAACATATGGAGATGGAGAAAATGAGTGAAGAATTAACTATTGGCGAACGATTTCCAGAATTAAAAGCTACTGGATGGTGGTGTGTTATTGTTCCAACACTGATTTTATTAGCAATAACATGTATTTGTGTATTAATGGGGTGGAAATAATGCTTGATGAAATACAAAAATTAAACGATGAAATAAATACTTTACAGCAACAAAAAAGAAAATTAGAAGAAGTAGCCGCGCTAGTAAGAAATCAAAAGTTCATCGGCAAATATTACAAATCAATGTTTAATTCAGATGGGAGTACCAAATATATAAAGGTATTAAATGTGACGCATGATAATGCATATGTAAAAGAAGTTATATTTACGAAGGTTTGTGCCATAATTAGGACCGATTATATTTATTTGTCGCAATATGACAGTGTTTTTAATATTTCTTTTGGTTGGGGCTGGCAAGATGCTATTGAAGAAGAATTTACAGAAGCACTAAATAAAGCAAAAGAACAGATAGAAATTGATTAATTATGGGCATCATTATTACATTATTAATAATTATTGTTATGATATTTTGGGTATATATGTTTTTTACAAAGTTAAATTTGGACGGAAGCCCATTTAGGTGATCTTATGGCAAATATATATTACGATAAAAGAATTTCCGCAAATTCAAATGAAAGAAAATGTGCTTTTTGCGGAAAACAAATAAAAATGAACGATATTATAGAAATAATTGGAATAACAAATGGTAATACACTTGTAACTGGGCATCCAGGGCAACGAGTATTTTTTTGTGAAGGGCATCTTAGTACATGGTTAAATAAGCAGCAACGAGAATTTTTATTAAGTAAATTATAATACCAATATCTTAAAAATTAAGAACTTGTTATACCAGCTAAAATAGTTCTTATTTGGTTGGTTTATTAACCAATATTATTGTAAACTATCGAATCCTTCAATAACTTTATCAGGATCATAAGGAAGTAGTTCTTTTTTTCTATTTCTTTCAATTGCAAATCTGCTTCTATCATGAGATGCATCAAATGGCTCATATCTTGGATCATTCATTTTTTCTAAACTATTAAATCCTTCTAAAAATTCATTATTATATGGCATTTTTGGATGTATTTCTTCTTTTTTATTTCTTGTTTCTATTGCAGTTCTAATACTATTTTCGTCTCCACTAAATCCACTTAATTGTAAATCAGATTCAAGTTTTGGTTCTAGTGTTGGGATGAATCCAAACTTTTTTGGGCCACTAGTATATATATTAGTTCCATATTTTTCTTTGAATTCTTTATCCATAATATCACTTGTGTGTTTTTCAACTAAACTAATTCAGACATATGAGTTAAGAATTCGTCTTCATCATATGATTTTACTTTTTTAGTTGGTTTGCTTTTTCCAATAGGAACAGCTTTTAATAATTCTAATATATCATCATCGTCAGGAACATCATATTCATATTCCCCCATTTTATAGCTTTTCTTTTTAGTTTTCATAACTATCACATTGTTGTTATATAACCACATGTTAAACATATTTTTTTATCTAAAGAAAATGATGTTGGACCATCATTTGATGTTATTGTTGTAAATTTAGTTCCACCACATTGTGAGCAATTCATAATTATCACTCTGTAGTTTGACCTCTGAATGTTTCTTTATTAGCTGGATTTTCTGCAGCTGCTTTTGTTCTTCTAATTATTTTATCCGCGTGATGTGGCGGCGAATAAAGTGTGTATACTTTTAAATCAGTAGTTCCAGTATTAATTATATTATGTTTTGCTCCTGATGGAACAACAACTGCGCTTCCTGCTGTAATTGGTCTTCGGATTCCATTAATTACACTCATTCCGTTTCCAGATTCTACTCTGAAAAATTGATCGGTTCCATAGTGTATTTCAAATCCAATTTCTTCGCCAGGATTTAAGCTCATTAAAACTAATTGTGTATGTTTGCCTGTGTATAAAACTCTTCTAAAATCATTATTTTTTACAGTGTTTTTTTCAATAGGAGTTACATATCCTCTTTTTTTAAGATCGGCCATATGTTCCATACGTTCTGCATGCGGATTCTTTGGCATTGATTTATTCATTCCCCACCCATCGGCCATTCTATTTATAAAATTGTTTTTTTCCATAATAAAGTATATCACATCAGTCTTTATAAACCTTTTTGTTTATATATATTTATGAACACATTCGTTATTGGAGATATACATGGCCGCATCGAGGCGTTACAAGAAGTGCTACTTTCTAGCACTTTTAATTATGAAAAAGATAAACTAATTATTCTTGGCGACATAGTCGATGGCGGCGCGAATTCTAAAGAATGTGTAGATGAATTGTTGAAAATTAAGAACAAAGTATTTGTGCTTGGAAATCATGACCAATGGTGGATGAATTCATATAAGAATGATGATATGTTTGATGGTTGGCTTTCACAGGGCGGTTTAGCAACAGTGCAATCATATAAATCAGGAATCCCTGACTCTCATAAAGCATTCTTTGATTCAGCTATTCCATATTATATTCAAGATAATATGCTATTTATCCATGGCGGGTTTGATGTATGGCAAAAGAAAACGGTTGAAGAAACTCCAATAAATCATTTAATTTGGGATCGAGACATTATTAATTTTGTACAAAAAGGAAATACTATTCCCGGATTTAAATATGTATTTATTGGGCACACCACAACACAAATGCATGGCGGTGTTACTGAGCCAATTAAATTTAATAATCTATATATGCTTGATTGTGGTGCAGGTTGGAATGGAAAACTATGTATAATGAATATTGATACAAAAAAATATTGGGTAAGCAAATTACAAAAACCTGTTAATTAGATACCTTTTTAAACAATTTGGTCCTAATATATAATATGGGCTTCGCTAAATACAATAGGAAGTTTCTTGGGCCGTTTGGCCGAAAGATTCAATGTGACTTTTGTGGTAAAAATCTAAAGAACGAAGATTGCGAAATGTTAGAACATAAAGAGTATATTGGTGGGCACTATGCTCCGATGTATTTTTGTTATGGGCATTTGGGCGCATGGATTAATAAAGAACAGAAAGAGTTTTTACTAAAAAAATTGTGATATTATGCCAACAATTGTATATGATAAAAAGTATATTGGACCATTTGGAAAAAGATATCAGTGCACATTTTGTAGTAAAACAATGAATTCTCAGGAGATTGAAATATTGGATTTTTTAGTGGGAAAAATGTTCTTTTGTAAAGGGCATTTAATTAAATGGATAAAACAACAACAAAAAGAATGGATGTTAAAGAAGTTATAATTATGGAAACCACAGGAACAATTGGAAAAATGGGCACCAATAGTCGTGTTGGATTATATAAAGGAAAGATGGCTACAGAAAATGGGCACTCTAAAGGGAAAAAAATGGAACGATGTGATGAAATTATTCCAAAATTAAGATGGAATAAAAAGAAAGGAACACAAGAAAAAAGTAAAAAAGGATCAAGAGCATTTATTTGTCATTGTTGTAAGAGGATATAATTATGGAACTCACAGGAACCGTTGGGAGAATGAGTGGTGGTTGTAGATGCTGTCGATACCGGCATGGAAAAGATGTTACTGAAGAACAACACTCAAAACACAAAGCATCTCACAAACACAATAAACATGAAGTGAATGGGGTTAAAAAATTACGGTGGAATAAGAAACATGGCATTCAGGAAAAAAGTAGAAAACACTCAAGAGCAATGAACTGGACGTATTAACAAGGTTTTTAAACATATCGGATTATATTATATATATGACACTTAAATCTGTAACCGAAAGGTTCCTATCATTATTTTATAGAGCATATTATTTAATCAAAACGGGCAAATTAATCAAAGTCCGAAGAAGAACATCTGATTTTTCAATTTTTAGACAAATTTTTATGTGGAAAGAATACGATTTTGATATTGGATTTACCCCAAAAACAATTGTCGATGCGGGTGCAAATGTTGGATATGCCTCGTTATGGTTTACACTTAAATATAAAGATGCTAAAATAATAGCAATTGAGCCAGAAGATTCTAACTTTGCCGTACTCTGTAAAAACATTGAATCTTTTAAAAACATAATACCCATTAAATTTGCATTGTGGTATAAAGAAACTAAATTACATATTTTTGATACAGGATACGACCACGCTGGATATGCCGTAAGAGAATCAAAAGACAAATCAATTGGATCAACACCAACAATAACCATACCACAAATTTTAAAAAAATACAATATGGATAAAATCGATCTATTGAAAATTGATATTGAAGGCGCAGAAAAGGATCTATTTGAAAATGGATCTGATAAATGGATTAATAAAATAGGTGCAATCTTTATAGAAATCCACGATAGAATTAATCCAGATTGCCCTGCAGTAATTGATAAAATAATAAAAGAACAAAAATTCTTTGTTTATAAATATGGAGATTCTGTATTGTTATTGCGGAAAAAAAGATGATGATTATGTCGGATTTTAATCCAAAGCCATATGATTTTCTTATGACGACTTACATTGAAAGAAGAGCATTATTTCAAGCTGTTAGAAAACTAGCTCCCCAGATAACTGGATCCGTATTAGATGTTGGTTGTGGGAAAAAACCATATGAGTATTTATTTACAAATGCAAAAAAATATATAGGATTAGATCACATAAAATGTAAGTCTAGTGAAAACAAAGCAGATTGTTTCTACGATGGCAAAAAATTTCCACTAAAATCAAGCTCATTTGATTCAATTGTGTGCACCGAAGTATTAGAGCACGTTGAAGATGACCAATTATTTATTAATGAATGTAAAAGAGTCCTAAAACCAAACGGAATTATGTTATTATCTATGCCTTTCATGTGGGAAGAGCATGAAGAACCATATGATTTTAGAAGATTTAATTCATTTGGACTTAAAAATGCGCTTATAAAAAAGGGGTTTAAAGTAATTACATATGAAAAAACAACCAGTGAATTTCTTACAATAATACAATTACTGATTCTATTTGTTTTGAATAAATATTCACATAAACAATTCATTTTAAAACGATTATTTTTAAAAGCTATTATTGTCAAACTCAATTTTTTAGCATTTTTATTTTGGAATACCCCAGGAACTGGCAAACTTTATATTGATAATATAATATTGGTGAGAAAATGAGTTTATTTTGGAAAATAATTTATTTGCTTGATGGGTCAATTCACTTACAGGTTAATTTTAAACCATATTACATTAAACTATCTTTCTTTGATTATGAATCTTACAAAAAAGAATTTCCTAAAATTTATGAAAATGCTGAGTTGGTGAAAAAATGAATATAGTATGTGCAACAGATGATAATTACTCCCAACACTGTGCCGTGATGATGTGTTCTGTTCTTGAAAATTCAAAGCAACCTCAAAATATTGTTTTTTATATATTGGTTATTGAACAACTTAAAGATGAAAATGTTGAAAATCTTAAGCAGGTAGGGGCTAGATATGGGGCGCCAGTACAGTTTGTTATTTTACCAAAAAAATACTTTGAAAAATTACCATATTTAAATCATTTAACAATGAATGCATATTCTCGTTTGTTTTTTCCAGACATATTTCCAAACATAAATAAAATTATTTATCTTGATAGTGATGTTGTTGTTGAAACAGATATAGAAGAATTATGGAATCGCGACATGAATGGCAAAGTTGTTTCAGCTGTTTATGATGTTGCTCTTGGAATGCATTATAAATGGTTTGGGTTTAAAAATGCAAAATATTTTAATTCTGGTGTTATGCTAATTGATACAAAAATGTATAGAAAGTTAGGATTACAAACTAAACTAGTTGATTTTTTGATAAAAAACAAACCAAAAATAGGGTTAGGGGATCAAGACGCTTTGGATTACTTACTATATAAAGACTGGGATCAAATGGGACTTGAATGGAATGTAACGGGCCATTTGTTTGAAAAAAGTGATGAATATCCTAAAGAATATAAAAATGAATTAAAGTTCGCACAAAAAAATCCAAAAATTATTCATTTTACTCCGAGATGGAAACCAACTAATTATTTTTGTGATCATCCACTCGCTTCAAGATATTTTTATTATTTAAATTTAACCCCATATAAATTTTTTAAAATTCCAAATAAAACCATACCAAATTTCTTCTATAAATGGAGTAAGAAATTAATACCACAGAAATTAAAAAATATTATTATATCTTCAATGGGACTTGGTATGAAAGAAAAATTCAAACAATTTGAGGGGAAGTAATATGGGATCTTTAGGACAATATCATCTATGTAAAATATGTAGTGTATACTGCCGAGTAATCGATGGGAAATGTTCAGACTGCGGAGCTGATGTAAATGAATCATGATTTAGGAAAAATTAAAAATACAATGGGAGTAATAGGCCTTATGTTTGTTAAGACAACTAAAATTCCACACTATATTCCTTTACCAGTTTTTGAAAAAAGTATACAAACCGCGTTTATGCGATTCGATATTGATATTTTATTCATTAATAAATTCAATAGAGTTGTATTAAAGAAAACAATGAAGCCGTGGCAAAATTTTGATCCTGGATTTCAATTAGGAATTGTGGGTGCGATTGAAGATGTTGCTGGAAAATTTAATAAAATTGAAGAAGGAGATTTTGTAACATTTACAAAAGGCTAATTATTTAAATCTACGAATATATGCGTCCCACATATCAATAGGTCTATTATATGAATGGCCGTTATAAACCAATGTAGTTCCTGTTTGTGTTGTTGTTTTATCTGGGTTCATTCGCATTAATGGAACTATTGAACTTCCAGGAGGTAATTGTTGTCCAGACGTAGGGTCAATTATTTTTTCTATTGAATTTCTTTGTCCAGAAAATAATTGAGGAGTATTATTAAATGACTGTGCTCGTTGAGGAGTTAATTGAGCTGGTTCTTTAAAATTAGCAAAGTTTCCAGCATCTGTACGCGCAGCACTTGGTGAATCACGAACTGGTTCTTTAAAATTAGCAAAGTTTCCAGCATCTGTACGTGCGGCACTTAGTGAATGACGAACTGGTTCTTTAAAATTAGCAAAGTTTCCAGCATCTGTACGTGCGGCACTTAGTGGAATGTGTGATGTATCTTGTTTTTTAGGATTTCTTGGGTCACAATCATTTAAATTTTGTAATCCATCTCTATCCCAGTCTCCAAATGGATCCGTAATTTGCCCTCTTATTGATACATTATTTGGCCAATCTAAAACTCTACCAAATCGTTTTAACCAATCATTCATAATATATAATAATAATTTCTTATTTATAAAGCTTTTGTTTGGTTCACGAAGGTTTAAAAACAGGTTGCTTCATATATTATATACGGTGAAATTATGGAACGTATGGTTGATTTTTTAGATAATTCAATGAGTGTGCCAATTCTTTTAGAATTTTGGACTCCCTGGTGTGCGATCTGTCAATCAATTGAACCAGATGTTGTTGCATTTGAAAAAGAAATTTCCAAAGATTGGAGATTTGTAAAAATTGATGCAAGCACATGTATGCCGCTAGTTGTAGAATTTGATGTTTACGGCTCACCAACATTCATAGTAATTAAAAGTGGGCAGGTATTAAAAAAATTCAAAGGTAATACATTTGATGATGTCAAAGACTTCATCCGATCTTTGAAGTAAAAGTTGGGCGCGTAGCTTAGCAGCAAAAGCATTAATCTTATACGTTAACTATCGGGAGTGCGAGTCTTCCCGCGCCCATTAAGTTCAATTTTTGTTACGTGCACAATACATTTATAAACTCTTTAGTATATATATTATATATGGAACAACAGTGTAGATTTTGTAAAAAACCAATTAAATATATTCATTGGCGTACATTTGCACAACATTGCGGAACTTGTGATTCTAATCCAAATGCAATAATTGGAAGAAAAAAGATGGCACAAAAACGCACTCTTCCAAGAGATAAACAAACAAAAACATGCCCACGATGTGATAAAAAATTTATAGTTTTTAAACTTAAATCTGAATTTACACAAAAATTTTGTTCTATTTATTGTGCACATTCTAGAACTCCAAATAAAAAAACAAAACTAAAAACATCTTTATCTATGAAAGAATATTATAAAGATCCAAAACATAGAGAAGCAGCATCATTAAGGCAAACCGGAAAAATGCTCACAACAGAAACAAAACAAAAAATTAAAAATGCTCGATTATTACAGATAATTCCATTTAAGGATACGAAAATTGAAAAAATGGTTCAATTAGAACTACAAAGAAGAGATATTAAATTTATTAAACATGCACCACTATTGGGGCAACCAGATATTTTTATAGAACCAAATATTTGTGTGTTTGTTGATGGTGATTATTGGCACGCCAATCCAAGTATATATAAATCAAATAAAAGAATGAGTGGGAAATTAAATATATTAGCCAAGGATATTTGGAAAAAAGATTTACAAATTAATAATTATCTTAAATTGAAAAAATATAAAGTATTACGATTTTGGGAAACGGATATTATTAAAAATATTAATAATATTGGAAATATAATTGAAAAAGAATTCAAAGCACCGTTAGTTCAGCAGTAGAATGTTCGCCTGATACGCGAAAGGTGAGGAGTGCGACACTCCTACGGTGCATAAACCATAGTATTAAAATACTTTGGTGGTATAATTATATAATGCGGTATTCGTACAACGGTTAGTATAAGAGGTTTCCAACCTTTTGACAAGAGTTCGATTCTCTTATACCGCATAGAGTCCTGTCGTCTAGCAGCCAAGGATAGCGGGCTTTGGACCCGTTGACCCCAGTGCGAATCTGGGCAGGACTATTTGGTGAACAGCATGGAACAAAGAGAAATAGAAAAATTAATTTCTAGAGTTTTGAATGAAGAACATATTAAACTAAAACAAAGTATGCAAAAATATACAGGTAAAGGACTTGGTGGTTAAACATGAAAAAGAGCACTAAGTTAAAAATGAGTTTAGCACGAAAGAAATTTTTTTCAAACCCAGAAAATAAATTAAAATGGAGTTTGTATCAACAGGGTAAACCTCTTTCAGAAGAGGTAAAAGTAAAAATATCAAATGCGTTATTGGGATATAAACGTTCCAAAAAAACAATAAGAAAAATATCACAATCAAAAAGAGGATATAAAAATCCAAATTTTGGAAAATCAACATGGAATAAAGGAATGACTGCTAATACTGATGCAAGAGTAAAAGAATATACAAAAAATGTTAGTACAAATATTAAAAACGCATGGAAAGATCCAAATTCGGCATTTAATTCAAAAAAATATAGAAATTCTTTAAGTAAACGATATAAACTTAAATGGAAAGATAAAGAATTTAGGAAACAAATGAAAAAGATACAATCTTCCTACGAATATATTAAAAAACAAAGAAATGCTAAATTGTTATATTATAAAAACAATCCAGCAGTAATTGAAAGCATTAGAAGAAAATCAGCAAAACAAATATTTCCACGAAAAAACACAAGTTTAGAAAAGCGTCTTTATAATATAATAAGAGAATTAAAAATTCCATTTAAAAAACAGCAAAGAATCCTAAATTGTCGCCCAGACGCAGTTATTAAATCTAAAAAAATAGCTATTTTTGCGGACGGGACATTTTGGCATGGGCATCCATCTATATTTTCAGAAAATGATAAGTTACGAGGATTAAAAACGGCTGGAAAAGTGTGGGAAAAAGATGCTAAACAAATTAATGAATTAGAAAATATTGGATATAAAGTATTGCGCTTTTGGGAATCGGATTTATTATATATGCCAAACGAGGTAAAAAGCATTATAAATGATTTTTGGAGTGATAATAATGGAAGAAAAATATGATTTATGTATTATTGGTAGTGGTCCAGCCGGAATAACAGCAGCTATTTATGCAGGAAGATATAATTTAAAAACCATTGTTGTTGGGGAAATATTTGGCGGGACATTATCGCGAGCGGCTGAAATAGGAAACTGGCCCGGCATAGAAAAAATATCTGGATTAGAATTAACAAAACAAATGATTAATCATGTAAAAAGTTTTGGGATTGAAGTTTTATCAAGAAAAATTGATAATATAAAAAAAGAAGGAAACGAATTTATAATAGAAGGGAAGAATTTAGTTATCAAAGCCAAAAAAGTTATATTGGCATCTGGTACAAATCCACGACAGTTAAATCTTCCTCGCGAAGAAGAATTCATCGGCAGTGGAATCAGTTACTGTAATACTTGTGATGGAATCTATTTTAGAAATAAAGTAGTTGGTGTTGTTGGTGGTGGAAATGCTGGATGCTCTTCTGCAAACGAATTAACCGATATTGCTTCTAAAGTTCATTTAATGTGTGCAGAACCCAAATTTATATTTGCAGAACCAGCTAGAATTAAACAAATTGAATCAAATCCAAAAGTAGAAAAACATTTTAATATTGAAATTGTTGAATTGTTAGGCAAGGATAAATTGGAAGGGATTAAATTAAAAGATGGGAGAATTATAAAAATTGATGGATTATTTGTAGAAATTGGGTTAATCCCCAATAAAGATTTTTTAAATAAAATAGGATTAAAATTAAGTGATGATGGATATGTTATAACTGATTCTAAAATGAAAACAAATATTTCCGGATTATTTTCTGCAGGATCAGTAAACGAAGGGGCGTTTGCTCAAGCATTGGCAAGTGCAGCACAGGGTAGTATTGCAGCACATTCGGCATTTAGTGAAATTAAAGCCGAAACGAAAGTTTAAAAACATATCGGCATACAATATATAAAGTATGACTAAGATAGATGAGGCTCGAGCTGCACTAGCTGTTGGGCAATATATTATAGATGAAGTAGAAAAAGGGGCTAAAGAAGAAGCCAAAAAAGAATTAAAATTAAAACGAAGTTTGTGGAAATACACGGGAAAGAGGCGGTAACAATGGGAAAGTTTTTTAAAAAAGTTCAAGTTCTTGAGAAATGTTCTATTTGTGGAGACGATAAAAATATATTTAAAAGAGGAAAGGCCGATGGCGTTGCTCTGAACTATTGCAAAACATGTTATGATAGTTATTTTAAAGTAGTTGAAGCCCGTGTTAAAGAGCAAGTTACAAAAGCCGTTAAATCGGGCAGAATGATTGGCATGAAAGAAGCCAAAGAAATTACAAATGAGATAACATCTCAAATGGAAAAAGAACAAGCTCAAAAGGTGATTGATGATGGTAAAAATAATACAAATTGATTTTGGCCAAAGTATGACTGAAGTCGAAGATGATAAAGAGATTCTATGGAATTTAATAACAGATCCAGAATTTGATTGGAATACCCCACTATTAGTTAGGGACTCAACAAACCCAATGAATGATATGATTTTAAATATGGAACGATTTGTAGCGATTAAGAGATTTGATAGAAATGAATCAAAAAAATAAAATAGCAAAGCTAAACGACCGCGAATTACAATTGATCGAGCATTCTCTTGAATCATTTGAGGATGGATTTTTTGTAGTTCCCGAATTACAAAAAGAAATAAGAATATTGAAAGATAAAATTAGATTGATTAGATTTCCAGCTCCCAAGCCGCGCAAAAATCAAGTTAGTTTTCAAACAATGGATGGCAGTTGGCGAACATTTAAGTTACGAAAGAAACAATGATAAGTTTAAATATCCTTCGTTTCATTAATATATATGATGGGAACACGAGGTAGGCCAGCCTGGTCCAAGCCATTGCGCTCATAACGCAGGAATCGTGTGGTTCAAATCCCACCCTCGTGATTATAGAGAAAGATTATTATGCCATTTAAAGATAAACAAAAAGGAAAGAAGTGGGCAAAAGAATATCAAAAGAAACGAAGATATGAATTTCAAAATAAAATATATGAATATAAAAAGAAAATCGGTAAATGTAAATTATGTGGATGGAATGATCATGTTGAAGTTCTTCAATTTCATCATTTAGATAAAAGTAAAAAAGACTTTAAATTTAGTGTTGGGCATTTGGGATGCTTTGCATGGAATAAGATAGAAAAAGAAATTAAAAAATGTATTTTAATATGCCCAAATTGTCATAGTTGGTTGCATTATAAAGAAAAAGATTGGTTTAAAGAAATTGCAAAAAAGAATCTGTGATTTTTATGAAGAAATATTGCGATATTGAACGATTGGGGCATGAAGAAAATGACTCAATTTTTGCCTATCCTGGCGACGAACTTATCATCGAAGAAAAAGTTGATGGTGGGAACGGAAGCTTCTTTGTCGAAGATGGATTAATTCATATGTGCTCCAGAAATAGAGATCTTACAACAGATAGAGATGAAAAAACATTTTCAAAAGAAAGAAAATTTCTTTATAATTTATTAGGAATTAAAGAACTTAATCCAGATTATATTTATTATGGCGAATGGGGAATGAAGCACACCATTTCATATGAATCTTTACCAGGATTTATTGGATTTGATATTAGAGTAAAGACAAACATGACTGGTGGAGATGGTGATTTCTTAAGTTATGATGCAATGAAAAAAGAATACGATAGATTAGGCATCGAAACTGTTCAACTTTTAGATAAAGTTAAAGTTGAATCTTTCTTAAAGAAAAAACCAGAAGATTATATTACAAAATCAAAATACTATAATGGATTAATGGAAGGAATCGTGATTAAAAATTATGAACGAAAAAATGTATGGGGGCGACAAATGTTTGCTAAAATTGTTAGAGAAGAATTCAAAGAACAAAACCACGCAACATTTGGCAATATCAAAAAAGATAATAATAACGAAGCAGCACAAATCGTTGATGTATTTATTACAAACGCAAGAATTAAAAAAACAATTGATAAGTTAATCATTGAAGGTGGGCAAAAACTTGGCATGGAATTAATGCAAGTTTTACCAGTAAAGATTATTGAGGATGTGTTGAAAGAAGAAACCCCAACAATTTTAAAGGAGTATAAAGTCATTGATACAAGAACTCTCAAATCATTGACTGCAAAAAAATGTGTTAATGTTATCCATCAAATAATAAATGAACGAGCAATCGAAGCATTTGATATTGCTATGGATAAGGTAAAATAAAAGGTGATTAAAATGTCGGTACAAAATAAACATGGAGAATATGAACAGTTTGATATAAATAAAGCACGGTGGGTATGTCCTAAGTGTGGTGAAGATGCAATGATGGTAGAAACTCGTGCATTTAGATCACCATATAAATTTATAGTGGCACATTCATTCAAATGTGAAAAATGTGGATTAAGTAGTCTTGAATATGATTTCTCAATGAAGAAAAAAGATTCATTTAATGCTGCGCACAGAAGATTTATTGAAATGTGGTCATACCTAATGGTTGCACAAAAGAAAGGCTGGATCGAAGGATTCGATGCAGGCGCAAAACTAGCAAGTAAAATGCAAGGGTGCAATAATGAAAGTTGTCACTGTTAATGGATGCTTTGATTTGCTCCATTCGGGGCATCTTGATTTGCTTAAATTCGCAAAAGCGCAGGGCGATAGATTAATCGTTCTATTAAATAGTGATTCGTCAATAAAAAAATTAAAAGGTAAAGACAGGCCCATCTTTTCTCAATCCGACAGAGAAAAGATGTTAATGGCAATTAGATATGTAGATGAAGTAATTGTATTTGATGAAAATATGCCAACAAAATGGTTAAAAATTGTTCGCCCGAATATACATGTAAAATCAAAAGATGCAGATAAAGAAAAAGTAAAAATAGAAGAAAAAGCAATAGCTCCACATGGAAAAGTTATTTGGTTTAAACCAAAAAGAAATATTTCTACAACACAAATAGTTGAAAAAATAAAGGGATTAAAATGAATAAAAAGAATACGAAATATTTATTAAAAAAATATCCTAAATTATATGCACAATATTATTGGGATAAAATGCAAACATGCATGTGCTGGGGCTTTGCTGTTAGTGATGGTTGGTTTAAACTAATTGATGGATTAAGCCGAAGAATAACAAAATTGGATCCAGATGGAACTCTTCAAGCAGAACAAGTTAAAGAAAAATTTGGTGGTCTTAGATTTTATTATGGAGGCCGAGTAAGAACAAAAGAAGTTGCCGATGAAATAAGACATCTTGTAGATGAGGCCGAAGAAAAGAGTTTTCACTTATGCGAAGAATGTGGCAAAAAAGGAGAGATCCGAAATGATATTGGATGGTATAGAACACTATGTATTCGTCACCATAAACTAGCATTAGGAATTGCTAAAAAGAAAATATTATCATTAAAACCATTCAAACATAAAACAAACAAAAAATATAAGGCGAAAAAATGAACGATATATGGTATTATGTTTGCCAAATAATTATGCTTGGAATAATTATATTTTGTATCATTCAATTATTGGGAGGATGGGATAAAATTTGTGATCCATATTTAACTGATAGTATTTGTTTTGATGTAAATTTTAGATGCCAAGTTGAATGTAATAATTATGATTGGAATTCAAATGGTGTTATAACTGGAACTTGCAAATGTGATTGTGGAGAACATATAGTTAGTTTTTGTAGCGGATTCGCTTATGATAAGTAGGTAATATTATGCAAACACAACAAATATATACATATATTCATAGCCGTACTAATCAAAAGAATATATCAGAAGAATTGCATAGAACATTTAATTCTTATTTAGGAATGCTTTATGCTGCTTCAATACCATCAGTAAATATTGACGTTGCAACTGTACTGCTTTATTCAAATGGCCTTGCAGATGCAAAACCAAATCATATTATAAATAGAACTTCTTTTGAAGTAATGATGCAATATTTTGATATGGATTTTTATAGAATATGGAGCAAACACTATAAAAAGAAAAAGAATTATGATCCAGAAGCCGATATTATTCGGCATTTAAAGGCTAAATTTATTGAATTAGGGCCAACTTTTAAATAGATTTATAAAGCTTATGCTCTATAATTATATATGGTGAAGATATGGGAAAGATAATGCAAGGAATAATGTTAAAAAATGGCAAATTTAAAAAAGATAAGAATGGAAAATATATTGAAAAAGAAGTTGACGACAAAGGATGTTTATATAAATCAGACGTTATTGAAATAATTGGAAAAAAGAACTGGAAAAAATTCGGTAAATGGATGACTGGTCAAGGAGCCCCAGTTATGAGTGATGGAACTTTAGGATATTTTGCTTGGGATGTAGATAAATTCAAAAGGCATTATGTTGATGGAATTCCTCCTTTAACAAAAGAAGAAATGATGGAAATTATACAACACGGAACTTTTCGCGGAGAACCCGTTAAAAAAATAATAAAACAAGGTAAGAAAAAATGAAACCCCATAGATGTGATGAATTTAATGAAGCTGTTGCTGGCATGTGGAGTCAAAATGAAGACTGGAGAATACATGGAAAAAAATTAATTGTACAAGATGAATATAATATTAAAATAAAATATTGCCCTTTCTGCGGAGAGAAATTATGAGCAAAGAAAAAATGATATGTAATCATTGCGGACATATCGTTGAATGGTATCCTACGTGGATACACGAAGTAGCTATAAGAAAAATAGATGATAAATTTTATTGTTTTGAGTGTTTGGAAAAAATCGCAGGATTTTATTTTGAGCATTCTCAATTAACATAGATGTGATATTATGCCATTTAAAACAAAAGAAGAAAAAAGAGTATATGATATTTGGTATCGTGCACAAAATAAAGACAAAATAAAAATAGATAAACAAATAAATTATTTTAAAAATAAAGAAAAAAATAAAGAAAAACGAAAACAGTATAAACAAAAGTATATATTAAAAAATATTGATAAAATAAAAATATATCAAAAAGATTATATGCGACAATATAATAAACACTATCATAAAAATCGTAAAAAAATAGATATATCATATAGAATTATGGCAAACTTAAGAACCAGATTACATCACTTTTTACATGGCATTGCAAAATCTAAACATACCAAAGAACTTATTGGATGTTCTCCCGAATTTTTAAAATCATATTTAGAATCCAAATTTAAACCAGGAATGAATTGGAATAATTATGGATACAATGGGTGGCATATTGACCACATAATTCCATGTGCTATGTTTGATCCATTGAATTTAGAAGATCAAAAGAAATGTTTTAATTTTACAAATTTTCAGCCTTTATGGAAGGACGAAAATTTTAAAAAGGGTGATAAAATATGAAGCATGAAGTTATTGAAAAAAAGAATTGTGGACATCCAGATACAATTGCCGATAATATTGGCGAAAAATTGGGAAGTCTTTTAAAAGAAGCATATAAATGGGAATATGGTAAAGTAATGCACTACAATGTTGATAAAGTTCTTGTAGGATCTGGTAAAATAGATTATAGTAAGGGTAAAATGATTAAACCAGTTAATGTAGTATTTGCAGGGCAATATACGGTTTTAAAAAAAACAGATATTATGGATTTAATGAAAACAGCAGTTGAAGAGACTATTCCAGTTGAAATTGCATCTGGTTTAAAATACAAGATATATAATATGCTAACAGATGGTAGCCCAGATCTTACAGATAATTTTACTCATAGAAAATGTAATGATACATCATTTGGAGTTGGAAATCCATATACACCCGCAGAAAAATTAGTACTGAATATGGGTAAATATTTAGACAATCTACATAAAACCGAACATTGGGCAGGAACAGATAGTAAAATAATGTATATTGATGGAGATATAACTATTGCATTTGCATTTAAAAATTCTGCAGATGAATTAGATTATTTCGACAATAAAGCAAAGTTAAAAGACATGATTTACGAAAAATTCGGACAAATGGTTGCAATCAATTGTGCGGATACACCAGATATGTATTTTAACACATTAACTGGAACTAGTTTAGAACAAGGCGATGCTGGTATGACTGGGCGCGGTAATAGATATAATGGATTAATAACACCATTAAGATTTACTACACTCGAAGCATATTACGGTAAAAATGATGTAACCCACATTGGTAGAATCTATCAAAAGATGGCACAACAAAAAGCTAATAAATTAGGAAAAAGCGTTTTATTAGTAAATAAAATTGGGGCAAATATTAATAAGCCTATAGTGATAACACAATGACAGATCCATATACATATTGTAAAGAATGCGGTGGAAGAATGTTGCAGTATGAAAATACTGCATACAATTCTTTTTATCGTATGAAAATAGATTCATGGAGATGTGAAAATTGCTCCAGAGTTGTAGAAGAAAAAAGATTAGATAAAGAAAAAATGTGGAAATAATATGATTAAATGGGTTATTATGTTTGCCATAGTTGCTTTGGGAATGGTTGTTTTTTTATCTTATCAACAGAATATGCAAAAAACAGAAATACACCAAAGTGAATATGATATAAAAATTGGAGCTATTGATTTTTGTAAAGTAAATGGATATTGGCCATGCGCGAGTACAGACTGGAATAATAGATCAGCCCAATGTTGTAATAATACAATTCCACGAAATATTGTTTATAAAGATGGTAATTGGAACTTTATTTCATAAAAACGATAGATAGCTTTAAAAGCATTTCGTATCACATTATATGTAACAGCTCGAACAGAGCTTGACACGAGGGGATAAAATGAAGGTAATAAATCAGTTAGGAAAGTGGTTATCGTTTCAGTTAGATAACTTCTTTAAAGTATTCATAAGCAAATCTGATTTGCTAGATATTTCATTGCAAGAGCAAGAGGAAAATATCGACAATATGGTTGAAGCACAAGTACAACTGAAAACCGCAAGGAAGACTTTACAGGAAGCAAGAAAGGAAAATGAATCACGAGTTAAACAAATTTCTGCTAATGTAAATCAATATGTAAAAAAAGGCAAAGAAGAAAATGCTCGAATTGAAATTAGAGCAAGATTGGAAATTGCTAAACAGAACGAAGTTTTAGATCAATCTGTTTCTAAGATGATTGAAAAAGAAGATCTTATGAAAAGAAAGATTGAAATGTTAAGACAAATACATACAATACAAGAAGGTAAAGCGCAGTATATTAAAACTGTATCTAAAGCAACATCTGCACAACTTAAATCAGTTGATGTAAATAATAGCGATTTAGACATGAATAAAATCATGCAAGAGATGTCAACAGAGATAAATATGATGGATAATAGAATGTCTGCATTGGACGAAATGGAATCTGATGGTACTATCAAAAGAGAAGGACTATCACAAACCAGTGACGCCGAAGTAGATGAGGAACTTGATAGGATTAAAGCTAGTATAAAGAAGTAAAGTTAATCAATCTGTGGGGGAAATCCCCCATAGATAATATCAAGTTTGTGGTAAAATGAAGTATACTAAATTCGTAGTCGATAAGACTATTTCTAAAGTTACAAAAAATCCAGCTTTGCGATCCGGTGTTAAAACTATTATTGGATCAATTTTTGCTGTTCTTACAATAATCTTTGCAATTGTATTTTCACGGGCCGGAATAATGATTGGCGCAGGTATAATTGGAATCTATATGTTCTCAACGATGTATGGAACCATAAGCGAAACAATGAATACCTCATTCGTTTCTGCAAATATGAATACAGGCGTTACATCAGCAATGTCAAATTCTCTTGATATGGTGTCTGGAGTAACTGGATTATTGCCAATTGTTATTATTGCTGCGATTATGATACCTATGATGCTTACATTAATGGGTGCAATTGGTGGTAGAGGAATGTTTGATGGCGGTGCAATGTAATGGTTGAAATGAAATATACAAAGTTTGTATTGAATGCAATTAAGGAACGAATATTTGGAAAGCCCGATCCAAATACAGAAATTACTGTTAAGGGAAAAAAAGTTAATTTAAAGGAAAAGAAACTAGCTCCCAAAGTAAAAAAACAAAAGATAGATGCTATTAAATTACCTAAATTTAAGATCAGAATGAAATCGGTTTCATCTATAAGCGGAGTAGTAATGCCAATTATAATGTTAATGATAGGAATGACTGTATTCAGTTCAGTATCTGCCTCATTAAACATGGATGCATTTAGTCCTGGAGTTTCCAGTATGATGAATTTAATTCCATTAATTTTAGTTGGTGCCGTAGTAATTGGAATAGTTACAACAGCATTTAGGATATCAATGTAAAGGAGGTAATAAAATGACTAAGAACATTTCAGAAGCATTAAAAACAGCCAAAGCAAATGATCTTCTTTTTATGAATACATCAACAAAAGAAGTTATAAATTTGGGAAATATAGAAAAATATAGATTGTGATAAATATGAAATATGCAAAGTTTGTATTAAATAAGATATTCGGCACCAAGGCGCCAGTAGATACGAAAGTTAAAATTCCTGTATATACTGAACCAACAACAACTGGATTACCAGCAACTTGGCCAGTGACGGTAGTTGATAAAGTTTCTACGAGAACAGAAGTACCAAGTTCTGGTATGGGGGTTTCTGGTATTGCTGGAATTGCAGTAGCTTCAATGGTATTTTTAATAGTACTCACTGTTTATGGATCTATTTCATCTACTTTAAACATAAGTGTATTTTCAACTGGAACAGCTAATTTAATAAACTTAATTCCATTAGTATTAGTAGGAGCTGCAGTAATTGGAATAATTGTTACAGCAATGGCATTAACAAGATAAAATTATAGCCCCTTAGTTTAGCAGCCAAGAATAGCGGGCTTTGGACCCGTTGACCCCAGTGCGAATCTGGGAGGGGCTAGTTATCTATGAGAAACATACTGCCATACTCCACTCTCATCACAATATTCGCTATTAAAGTATTCAATACATTTCTTTTGATTATCGGAAGTCAATGATTCCATAAATCTATTCTTATAAAAATCATGGCTCCCAACTTTAATTGGGCCATCAATATTTGTCATCATATCATTTAGTTTTTTAAACCAAAGAGTGATTAATCCATTTCGGCCCCGCTCAAATCGTTGACTACTTTGCCCTCCCTGACGATGTTTATTAGTTACTACACTTGTTTTATGATTAACTATGTAGAATGAATTATCTGAATAAATTTCTGCAATTGTGCAATCCTTTAAATCAAATAAAAACAACGTGTGTGATAATGATTTTTGTAATGGTTCAATAAGTTTATTTCCGCAAAAATAAATAGTGTTTTTATTTTTATATTCTTTAACAACTAATTCAACGTTGTTCCAGTAGAAGGCGCGGCCTGAACATCCGTTGTTGCTAAATAAATTCCTTTATTTTATTTAAGCCGGCCAAAGTATTCTGACGATTATCTTTGTCCTTTATATTTCTACACTCAATTATTTCTTGATTTATATCGAAGCCCGATTTATTTTCGGGAATACATAATGTTATCATATTGTACACCTCCCAGTGTAATCGCCCTATCCTGATTTGCACAGGAATTTCCCACTTACCCCACTATATCAGAGGCGGGCATTCTTCTATTAAATTATAGGGCTCTTTTACTATTCCATGCACATCTTCGTGAACAAAAAATTTGTTTTTGACCATGCTTAATTTTGTTTTCATAATATTTTTTTCTTTTTATTATTTTTTTACCGCAATACATACAAACTAATTTTATTGTCTCTGGTGGAATTTTGTTTAATTTTGATTTTTCGATAGATTCTGGGTTATGTTTTCTTCCCCTAAACCCAAAATTATCGGTTTTCCAATGACAATTTAAACACAATAATTTTAAATTTTTTTTATCATTATTATTCGAATTTCCATCAATATGATGAATTTGATATGGCCCATTTCCATATTTATTTATCCAATTTAATCCACACTCTTGGCATGTTAATCCATAAATATGAATCATTAATTTTCGTGCTGTTTTTTTATCCATATTATTATTCCATTTTTTGATATTATTTTCTATAATCATTTTGCTTCGTGCTTTATGTGCAATTTCTGTTGTTTTTCTTCTATTGTTTGTCCACTTTTTTCCTTTACTTATATTTTGGTGTGTTTTATAATATTCAATTAATTTGATTGATCTTTTTTTATCAGCCAATTCTTTATTACTTCTACTAGAAAACATTCTAGCACATTTCTCTGAACAAAATCGGCCACTTCCATATTTTGTAATAATATTCGCACTACAATATTCACAATTCATATATATAATTATAGTGCAAATACTATTTAAATCTATCTTTTACGGCCAGGGGAGGAGTTGAACCTCCGCTCTTTCGATTAACAGTCGACTATTTTACCTAAACTAAACTACCTAGCCATTACGACTCGTGCGGGGATTGCACCCACGATCAAGTGATCGACAATCACCCATGTTAACTACTACACCAACGAGTCATGACCTTTCGGTCAATCGAGCCATACGATTTTTCTTCTTATTGTTTCTTCTTTCGAGATTGGCTCAATTTTTTTATCTTCAAGTAACTTTGTTACTTTATCATCAACTTCTTTATGGGTATTATATAACCCAAATGAAAGAATTTGATTTTTTCCATTTATTTTTGCGAATATTTCTATATATCGTTTCATAATATTTCGTCTCCAATCTGCCGTCAAGCAGATTAAACACAAAATACTATTTTTTATTTCAATTCATTTTTACCTCATACTCCTAATGGGATTCGCACCCATGATCTCCGCCAGCATGCTTGTCTACTACACCATAGGAGCTTTATATATTATATGTTTTACATATAATTAACTTTCTTCCTTTATATACTTTAATTATATATGACTAACTCATATCCTTTTTAAAGGATACTCATATGTTGTTAATACCATAATATTATGGTATTATGGGGATACTGCGAATCGAACGCAAATCCCAGGATTAAAAGTCCAGTATTCTGCCATTGAACTATGGATCCGTGAACTCGGAGAGAATCGAACTCCCATTTTTCTTGGTTAAGAGCCAAGTGCTTTGCCATTTAGC
>Ga0247841_10002902_pt1 | contig 32933 bp, 17 predicted proteins | sample LaCruzMarch2015__2_FD_192410 | JGI IMG/M metagenome (GOLD analysis project Ga0247841, IMG submission 192410) | Freshwater microbial communities from meromictic Lake La Cruz, Castile-La Mancha, Spain - LaCruzMarch2015_18m | ecosystem: Environmental > Aquatic > Freshwater > Lake | place: Spain...
ACCAGTTCTATGAGCGTAAATCCCCCGGACGATCTAACTCTCGGCAATTTTGCTCTCCACATACGTCACCAGACCGATATTCTTTTCAGGACCGCGCAAGGCGTCGGATACCGTAAGGCTCACCTCACTCAAAGAACGCGTCTCATCCTCCGTAGAGGTTTCTACGGCCGAGGCCGCTTCTGTCGAAACCTCTTTAGCCTGGGCATCCTCAGCGGAAGAGCTCTCCGACGCCGCTACCTGAAAGTCGATCTGCCGCACCTCTTCGTTCCAGCGCCACTTACCGTATGATCCGCCGTCTCCGCCATCTTCTCCGGATAGCGAGATCTCGCCGCTTGCCGATCCCGCGGCCGCGCCGCCTTGCGTTATACATTTCTCTTCGATATCTCCCATAACTGTCTTAAGTGAATAGGCCGCATCTATGCTGTATCTGGCCCTCTCCATGGCCGTTACCGACATGGTATAGGAACGCAGTATCCCCACCGTCCCTATCGCAAGTATCGAGACAGCTATAAGTATCTCGATGAGAGTGAAGCCCTTCTCAGGGTACAGGGTACAGGGTACAGGGTACAGTTTTAAGTCCGTCTGACTTTCTGAACCCTGAACCCTGAACCCTGAACCCTGACTTTTACTTCCAGTTCGTGATATCGTCATCCGTTCCTTCAGTAGCGTCTTTGCCGGCGGAGAACAGGTCGTATGTGGCTTTATTTACGGTGCCGGGACATTTATATTTATAGGCATTGCCCCACGGGTCGAGAGGTATGGTTTCGAGATACGGGCCATTCCAATTTCCGGAAGCCGACGCCGAAGACGACCCCGAGACCAGCACATTGAGCCCCTGCTCTGTCGTAGGAAAATTTCCGTTGTCGAGTTCATATAACTTCAGCGCCATAGATATATTGGAGCTGATGTCGGCCTTCGCGACGGCCTTCTTGGCCTGCTCCGTCCTGCCGCTTAAGCGCGGCACCACCATCGACGCCAGCGCCACTATTATCACCACCACTATCATGAGTTCTATTAGAGTGAAACCCTTTCTCTTCATATTAGCCTCCATAATATTTTATCCATCCCTTTTCCATTTCATTCAAATTCGGTATCGAATCGGTGTAAACGAACGATAACGCCTCGTCGATGCTCTTTCCGTCGCGCAGCTGACGACAGAGAAGGGCAAACTTCGTCGGACCGTACTTCTCGATAAGATATCCGACTAAAGTCACCGCCTGGGCGTAGAGCTTTGAGGATAAAGCGACGTCATCTTCGCTGCCTGAACCTATCCTCGTCAATTCCGCCAGGGGTATATATTCCCCATTACGTATAAGTTCCTTAACGAAGTTTATGGCCCAGGTCCGACGCTCGGCCTCTTCCCACTGGGCGACGCCCTCATCCATCCAGAGCGGGACCTCGCCTTTAAATCCCACAAAGTCCCTGAATATCAGATGCGCCAGCTCATGCGGCAGCAGCTCGTCGAGAAAACCCTGCCCCTGCCTGTAACTCATTATGACCCGTTTATCATATATCGCCCTGCCGTGTATCCAGGGTTTCTTACCGGTAGCGGCTAAAAACTCCGCGTGGTCCCTGTAAATATATATCTTGGCCCTGTTATCCCACTGCCAAAAATTATCGTATCTGGAATAACCCAGATCCGACGCTATCCTGTCGTAATATCTCTCGGCTCTTGTCAGCACTTCTTGTGAGAACGCGTAATCTTCGGCGTAATATACGATGAAGTGCTCGCTCTTAAGCTCCTTCCACTCCTCGGCGAAGACCGTGCCGCAGAGCAGGAGCAGGATCGCGACCGTCCTCACCTTCCCATGCCCCCCATATTCAATATTGGTAGGAGCATCGCAAATACGATGAACCCTACAAATCCTCCGACTACAAGTATCAATATCGGCTCTATCATCGACGTCATGACCTTCATAGTCTGTTCAACTTCTTTTTCGTACGCCGATGCTATCTCGGAGAGCGACTCTTCCAGCCTGCCGCTCTCTTCCCCCACCGCCACCATATTTATCATGAACTCCGGGAATATGCCGGCGCGCTTAAAACTCTCCGATATGGTGCATCCCTGATTAAGAATAGCCTCGGACGCGTCGTCGAGCCGGTCCTTAAGCGCCTGATTATCCAGCGTATTGGCCGCCAGTTCTATGCTTTCATAAACCGGTATCCCGTTCTTAAGCAGAAGCCCCAGCGACCTGGAGAATCTCGCTATCTCGGACGTCTTTATGAATTGGCTTACCAATGGTATCCGGAGCGCTATTATGTCTAGCGCGGCCTTCTTTTTTGTGCCGGGCTTCGTCCTCATGGCCACCACTACCAGGAGAATAACTCCTATTATGAATACATACCAATAGTGCGACATGAAATTGCTGATTATTATCAATACCTTGGTGGGCAATGGTAATTCCTGTTTCATGCCGGAAAATAATTTCAATAACTTCGGCAGAAAATACGTGAACATCATGAAGATCGTCCCGATCCCCGCCACGACGACGATGGCGGGATACGCCAGGGCCGACTGGATCTTGCGCCTGGTCTCCTGCTCCTTTTCGCGATGTTCCGCTAATTTATAGAGGACAACGTCGAGAGATCCACTCTTCTCACCCGCCCTTATCATACTAATGGAGAGATTCGAGAAGAGGCTCGGGTACTTACTCATGGCTCCGGAGAGCGAAGAGCCGTGTTTTATACTGCTCTCCATATCGATCACTACGGCTCTCAAAGACTTATTCTTCGTCTGGTGGGCTATTAAAGTCAAAGCGCGCAAAAGCGGTATGCTCGACTTCATGAGTGTGGCGAGTTGCCACGTAAAAGCGTCCATATCGCGCGAGCTTACATGCGCCGGCTTGCGGATATTCCCGGTCTTCGACGCGGCCTCCTCAGCCTTGACAGGCTTTTGACTCTTCGCTGCCGCCTGGGCCTGCCCTTGTCCTTGCGCCGGAGCCCTTTCGACGACCTTTATCGGGAAAAGTCCCATGGACTCTATCATAGCCACGGCCTTATCCTGATCCGCGGCCTCGAGCTCGCTCTTCACTATTTCTTTCGGGCCTTTTTTGGCCGTAAAATCATATAGCGGCATGTCGCACCTCTTTGTTGCTTACTTAAGGGACAGTCCCATTCACCTGTCGATAGATACTGTTGGGACAGCCCCTACAACGCTTACTTTTCGATTCCAGCCTCTACAACTGTCGCCCTGACCCTACCCCTCCAACTGAGTAACTCTCAATACTTCTTCCAGCGTAGTCACGCCGGCCAAAACTTTATCCCACCCGTCCTGCTTCAATGTGTGCATGCCGTTGGCAATGGCTCTCTCTTTTATGATATGCGCGGGGGCTTTTTCCAGTACAAGCTTCTTTATATCGTCCCTTAAAGGCAGTATCTCATATATGCCTAACCTGCCCATATAACCGGTATCGTTACAGGCCTTGCAGCCCTTGCCCTGATAAACATGGGTATGTTTATCGGCGTTAAATCCTTCCGCCTTCAATTGATCGTTCTTAAAGCCGAGGCTCGCGAGCGTCACTTTCTCTTTGCAATCTTTACATATCACCCTTACCAACCTCTGCGCCATGAACGCGATGACCGAAGACGCTATTAAATACGGCTCTATTCCTATATCTATCAATCGGGTGATGCCGCTGGCCGAGTCATTCGTGTGTAGGGTGGAAAATACCAGATGTCCGGTAAGCGCCGTCTGTATAGTGATCTCCGCCGTCTCCCGGTCCCTGACCTCTCCTACCATCATGACGTCAGGATCATGCCTGAGCATGCTCCTGAGCATCCTGGCGAATGTCAGGTCGATCTTCTGATTTATCTGTGTCTGTGATATTCCTTTAAGCTCGTATTCTATCGGATCTTCGATGGTGATTATCTTTCTGGTGCGTGAATTCAGTTTGCTGAGGCAGGCGTATAATGTGGTGGTCTTACCGCTTCCCGTCGGGCCAGTCACGAATATGATGCCGTGAGATTTTTTCAAAAGCTGCTCGATCGCATCCCTATCCTTGTCGGAAACGCCCAGGTCCAGTATGTCGAACAGCATCGTGGTGGGTAGAACTCTTATAACTATGTTCTCGCCGTAAAGCGTCGGTATTATCGATACTCGCAGCTCGTATTCATTCTTTCCTATCTTCACCTTTGCCCTGCCGTCCTGCGGCAGCCTGCGCTCGACGATATCGAGGCCGGACATTACTTTTATTCTGGAGACTATCGCCGGATGCAGATATTTAACTTTGTCGCTGACCGTCTTATCGTAAAGGATGCCGTCTATCCTGTAACGCAGGACCAGCTCCCCCCTGAAATGCTCTATATGGATATCCGTCGCTCTGTCGCCGATGGCCTCCTGCAATATCTGGTTCACCAGCTTTATCACCGAGGCCGATTCCGCCAGCTTCTCCAGGTCCTCGACCTTCTCTTCGGCCGCGTGCGCCGCCTCTTCTCCCGCCGGTCGCGGCTCATCGGACATTATGCGGTCTATGGTCTCGGCGCCTACTCCGTAATATTTTTTTATCGCTTCGGCTATGTCCGCCGATGAGGCCAAAACCTTCTCGACCTTGAATCCGAGATGGGTCTCGAGATCGTCTATGGGCCACATATCGAATGGGTTCGATATCGCGGCCGTGAGGATATTGCCGTCCAGGCTCACCGGCATCACCCTGTAGTGCCAGGCGAATTTCGCGGGAACGCTCTTCAGCACCTTATCGCTTATCTTCCTGGCCGCGAGTTCTATGAAAGGAATGCCCTGCTGTTTCGCGAGAGCCTGCAGCATGTCCTTCTCCGCGATGAACCCCATCCTGACGAGTATCTGCCCCAGCGCGTCTTTAGTCTTCTGCTGCTCGATGAGCGCCAGCTCCAGTTCGTCTGCGGTTATCAGCTTGTTCTCTACCAGTATCTCCCCTAATCTTAATGCCATAGCCCCTGGCTCCTTATTCCCTAGTAGCGTCGGCGATCTTGCCGATAAAATAGAAATTACGTTCCGGTATCTTGTCCAATTTACCGCTTATTATCTTCTCGCACCCGTCGAGCGTGTCCTCCAGCGGCACATATTCGCCCTTTTTGCCGGTATAGCTTTCGGCCACGAAAAACGGCTGCGTCAGAAAATTCTCCAGTTTCTTAGCCCTATCATACAACAACCTGTCGGCTTTTGAAAGCTCTTCTATGCCCACGACGGGCACTATCTTCTTCAATTCTTTATACTTTGTGAATATTCTCATTATCTCCTGCGTAATATTAAAATGCTCACGCCCCACGATAGAAGGGTCCAAATTACTGCAGGAGGATAAAAGCGGATCTATGGACGGATGGAGTTTTAACTGGCTCCGCTCCCTCGACAAAACTATTATCGAATTAAGATAACTGAAGATCGTGACGACCGCCGGATCCGTCAAGTCGTCCGCCGGAACATAGACCGTCTCTATGGCAGTCACGGAACCGCCTTCTCTGGAGCGTATTCTCTCCTGGAAGGAACTGACTTCCGAAGCGAGCGTAGGCTGATAGCCGGTCTCAGACGGCACCCGGCCGAGAAGAGTCGATATTTCGCTGCCCGCCTGGACGAACCTGTAGACGTTGTCTATGAAGAAGAGGACGTCGTTATTCTGCTCCTGCAGATATTCCGCCAGGGTTATGCCGGTGAACGCGATACCGAACTTCGCGCCGGGCGGCTCGTTCATCTGTCCAAAAGCGAACATTATCTTGCCGAGCATATTCTGTTTTTCAAATTCCAGATAGAGCTCGTTACCTTCTCTTATTCTTTCGCCGGCCCCCGTAAATACGCAGACGCCTTCATGTTTATTTATGACGTTATGTATAAGTTCCAGCATCAGCACCGTCTTTCCCAGTCCGGCGCCTCCTATAACTCCGGTCTTCGAACCCTTAAGCATCGGGAAGAGAAGATCTATCATCTTTATTCCCGTCTCCATGACCTTCGGCTCCTGCCCTATGAGACGGTCCGGATTTATATACGCTCTGGATATATCGCGCTCGCTAAAACTCGACTCTTTGGATCTTATTGGGCCTTTATTATCTATCGGGTCACCGGTGACATTTATGATGCGGCTGAAGAGCCCGGGCCCGACCGGTATCTTTAAGGGCGCGCCGGTAGCTTCGACTTCACAGTTACGCCTGAGGTTGAGCGTTGAGCTAAATGATATGCATCTGGCGATATTATTCTCGAGATGCTCGGCCACCGCCATGAGGATCGCCCTTCCGTCGAATGTAGAGACCTTCACGACCTCGTTTATAGACGGCAGGTCCTCTATGGCGCCAAACCGCACGTCCACGACCGGGCCTTGGGCCGATACCACCATCCCTTTGGATCTTTCAGTAGCCTTTACCATCGTTCCTTTTCAATGCTTAAAGACTTTGCGCCAGTTTCTCCAGCTCGTGGGCCTTGCGCTTTATTATGATCTGAGACGAGAATAACTCTCTGGTGTTCTTATCTATCACTTCGTGATAAGCGTGAAAATACTGCAGTTTCAGGCGCTTCTTCTTCTCATCCAATTCCTGTCCGCTTCGCTCCAGATGGGCGGCACGGGCGGCAAATTCCGAAAGCTTACTGTCTTCGAGAAGCTCCGCTAACTTCTGCCCTATGAACGCCTCCGCCAGATATTCTATTATACCTTCCACAGGTGACTCTATTATCATCGGCTGATTAAAACGCTCCTTCCCATCCTTCAAGAAGAAAGCTGTCAGCGGAAATAGTTCCACAGCCTGAACTCTCTGTATCATAAACGATACCGGCTCAGGATAGGATATAGTCACCCTGCCGAACCGCTCTTCCGTAATGCCTTTAGCTATATATTCCATAAGAGACCTGGCGAGTTTGGACCTTCCTTCAGTATCGGCGGCGCCCTTAAACGCGGTACAAGATCTGCCCCTGTCCTTAAGATATCTCTCTCCGGATTCTCCTACGATGACGAGTTCGGCGTTCTTAGAGGAGCTTCGCAGAAGGACGGAGTCCACGACCTGAAAGTTCAGGTCGCCCATGAAGCCCTCGTCTGATGTTATCATTATAACGGCGGTCTTATCCGTCTTGGGGCTTATGAACTTATGCCCGGTGCCGCTTATATCGATCATCCGGAAAAAACCGCTTAATGCTTCGGCGAATTTCGCGAATCGCTCCTTCTTCTTCTGGAGCGTCCGGAACTGGAATATAGCGATGTTCTTCATCACGTCCAAGAGCCCCGTGAGCTCGTCGTTAAAGACCAGATCCTCTTTTATCTCCCGCGCTCTTGCCATTTAAAGCCCTTTTCTGAACCCTGTACCCTGAACCCTGAACCCTGACTTACTCATTCCACATCTTATGACTGAAATTCGTGATGCATCTCTTCAGCGCCTTCTTATCCTCGTCTGTGATATCCTCGCCCTTTACGAGGTTATCCACCACGGCCGGGATATCGCTCTTCGCGAATGCGTATATATTATCCTTGAAATGATCGCACTTTTCCACGGATAGAAAATCGAGAGCCCCTTCTCTCAACGCGAAATACAGTATGAGCTGCTCAGCTATTGGCGACGGACTGTTCTTATTCTGCATGAGTATGCGCTCTATCTTTTCACCGTGGCGCAGGCGCCCGGTCAGTTCCTCCGACGCTCCGGAACGAAGCCTGGTCGTCTTTAAAAGCTCGCGGTACTGGATATATGTCAATTCGAGGTCCTTCGTCAACTCCCTGAGGTTCTTATGCTGTACCCTGTTCCCGATACGCGAAACGGAGAGCCCGATATCTATCGCGGGCTTAAAACCCTCTCCAAACAAAACGGAGTTTAGATATATCTGCCCATCGGTCATCGATATGAGGTTGGTCGGTATGAAACCGGATATGTCACCCTGCAGAGTGTCGGCTATCGAAAGGAATGTCATCGACCCGCCGCCGTTCTTCGCGGAGAGTTTCGCGCTTCTCTCCATCAGCTGCGCGTGCAGATAGAATATGTCGCCCGGGTATGCCTCCCTGCCCGGCGGCCTTTCCAAAAGGAGCGACAGTTCCCTGTACGCCCATGCGTGCTTCGTCAAGTCGTCGAATACTATCAGCACGTCCTTGCCTTTATACATGAAATATTCCCCGAGCGCCGCGGCGGAATATGGCGCCAGGTACTGCTCCCCGATAGACGAAGACGCCAGCGCCGCCACGACTATCATATAGTCGAGAGCGCCTTTCTCCTTAAAAGTACTTACTACTTTTTCGAATGAAGTATAATCGCGCCCCACGCAGCAATATATGCATATGACATCCTTGCCCTTCTGGTTCAATATGGAATCGACCGCTATCGTCGTCTTGCCGGTCATCCTGTCGCCGATGATCAGCTGCCTCTGTCCTTTGCCTATAGGTATTGTGGAATCTATGATCCTGATCCCGGTAACGAGCATCTCGTTGACCGGCTCCCTGTCGAGGACCGAGGGCGCGTCCTTAAATACATAGGCCTGTGAATCCTCTTTTATGCGCCCCTTCCCGTCCAGGCTCTCACATAGCGGATTTACCACCCTGCCTAAAAATGAATCTCCCACCGGTATCTTAAAAGGCTCATCTTTGGAATATACTTCGCTCCCGGCCCGTATCTCGGTGGATACTCCCAGAAGAAGCACCAGCACTTCGCTTTCGTTAAAGCCCATCACGAAGCCCCTGGTGCCGTCGGAAAATGTCACCAGCTGCCCCAGCATGCAACTGTGGAGACCCTCTACCTTAATGATAGATTTCTTGATCTCCTTTACGCGGCCTATCTCGCTTATAGTTACCGATTCGGTCTTTATCATAGTGGCGGGTTATCTCCCGAAAAGCTGGAACAATATGAGGAGGGCTATCACTGCGATGGCTTCCGCGAATACAAGCGCAACTATCATCGCGATCAGTATTTTAGGGGCCGATGAGGGGTTTCTTCCTAAAGCGTTTATCGAGGCGAATCCTATGGCGGCGATGACCATCGACGGCCCCAATATCGTGACGAAGAGGACTAGTAGAACCATTAAATTTCGCATTTGTGACTCCTCTACCCGCTCAGTCCGCGCTGAGCTTGCTTAAGCCTGTTATCAAGCGTCCCATCTATCAATATGGTGCCGAGTTTTATCATTACGCCGGCAATGAGAGCGCTGTCCTTCTTCTCCTGCAGGCGAACTTCATGCCCCAGGATGGCTCGCATGAGCGACTCTATCTCGGACGAATCTTTCTTCGAAAGCGGAAAAGCCGATATGATCTCTCCTTTATCGGCCTTGGACTTGAAAGCCGCTTTATCGGCTTTCCTTATCTTATCTATGACGTCGCCGACGAGTTCCTTATGCACCGCCTCTTTTACATCCTCGGAAAGTATGCCGCTGAATATGCGCGAGGCGATAGCCGGGGCGTTCTTCTTCATCTCCTCGACTATCTCTTCGCGCATCTTTTCTTTGGCGTTCAAAGCCGACTTTATTATGCCATCGGCCTCGTCCTTGGCCTTCTCCATCATCACTCTTCTTAAGCCATCGGCCTCTTCTTCCGACTTTGCCGAAAGTTCGCGCGTCTTCTCCTCAGCCTCGGCCATCTTCGCGTTATAGGCCTCCTCGGCCTGGCTTATCTTCTGCTGCAGTTCCTTCTGCATCAGGGAAGTTTCTTCTTTGAGTTTCCTCAGCCTTAGCGTCTCTTTGGCGGACTCGGAATATAGTAATCTTCGCAATACAAATACTATCGCGACGAAAGTTATGACCTGTACCACTATCAGTTGGATCAGCAATGCGCGCTCCTTCTATTCACTCTTCCACCACCGCGACGAGCTCATCGCCGGACATCCTGACGGCGCCGGTCTTTATATGTATCTCCATATCCCCGTTTATAACTATATCGCCCTCCCGGAGGAGGCTGACTATGGCCTTATGCATATCCTGCACCTCAAACTCTCCCGTAGAGCCGGGCAGGCAGACGCTCCAGGCCTCGCCTTCGTATAATACTTTATTTGGAGTTAATACGGTCGCTTTGAACATTGGTTATTTTTTCGCTTTTTTCTTCGATTGAATATACCATAGTCCGAAGAAGAACGCGGCAACAATTCCGATAAATCCTATTATAGTGAATATGACTTTCCACGTGGTGGCGATGGTAGGGGCTTTTCCTTTGAATATGGACTGAGCTATCGCGTCGAGCCCCTCATACCCCTTCATCTTCGTCGCTTTCGCGCCGCCGCCGGTCGAATCTTCCGGCCACTTAACCGTGGTGCCGGCGGTGATCCCTCTCTGGCTCACAAGCCTTTCAAGCTCGGCTATCTCGTCCTTCGCGCCCTGAAGCAGCTTGATATTGTCCCTATAATAGGCTATATGCTCGCCGGCAGATACTTTGGCTGCCTGTGTCTTTTTTATCCCGCCCAGGATACTATCTATCCTGTCCGCGGCTATCTTTGAGCGCTCGGCATAATCGGTATATTTAAGAAGAAGCATTATATTGTTCGTGTGCTTAGCCAGCGCCGCCAATTCGACTTCCGATATCTTCCATACATCCCGAACTTTTACTACGAACTCCCTGACCTCCGCCGGCTCAAGCTCGAGCGTGTCCTTATAAAGATAGAAGCTCTCCTTGTCGAAATCGTAAGCCATGTCGAGCCCGGCCCTATCTATTATATATCTCGGTGTGATCTCGGTCGGCAGAAGATATTTTACTGGCGTGGACTGCTTATTCTTACCCGACGGATTGGTCACCTTTACCTTAAGCTCCATTATATCTTTATCGTCGATAAGTTCGCCGGCCTTTAACGGCACCGCCAGCGTGGTCGGGATCTGTACCCTCTCATCCACCACGCCGCCCGAATCGATTACCAAATTTTCGAGCATCCCTATGTTTTCCTTGATCTCTTCGAGGATAACCATATTCTCATAGTACTGATTTATCCGCTCCTTTATATTGGAGTTCACCGTCTTCTGCTCCGCAATGATCGCGTTGAGTTGACTATTGATGCTTGTGGAAAGTTCACTCGCCGCCGGAAAATGCTTCGTATTATTTACCTTCTTAAGCAATGTATCGGTATGGGTCTTCAAATTGACCAGTTCCGTCTCCGGAATACTCCATACGTCGCGGATGCTTATCTCGATGACCTTCTTCTCGGATGGGGCAAGCTCCACGCTGCCGGCGAGGTAGTAATTATTCTTATCAAAATCGTACTTCATCTCAAGCGAACCGATATCTATGACCTGCTCCGGGCCGATGCCCTTAGGGAGATCATACTTTATCGGTGTGGTCTGGGTCTCTGTGGGAGAGGGGTTTACGATAGCGATCTTGAGTTTCACTTCGGCGTACGCAGCGGAGGCGAGAAGCGTTGTAAGTAAAGTCAGGGTGAGCAGAAACTGTGATTTCTTCATTCGTTATCCTTTTCTATTCTTATTAATCCCTATTAATTATTGCATCCAAACCGCGTCGGTTGTTACAGTCTATCGACATGTAACCGACGCGGTTACGGCTGAATCCTTTTTTGTACTACTGATCTCACTTGAGGGACAATCCCTACAACTCATATCTGTCTACTAACTTTCTGAACCCTACACCCTGCCCCCTGTACCCTGACTTTACCCCTGCTCAAACCACCCCTCGACGACCGGCTTATTGTTCGTAGCCTCCATCGTCTTACTCAAAAGCTTTACCAGGGCGGTGAGCTCTTCAACTCTGTTATTAAGGCTCTTTATATCTTCTTCCTTTAGCGTCGGGGCCTTAGCGCCTTTCTTAAGCGCGGCCATATCTCTCTTTATCGCTCCGAGGTCCCTCTCGGCATTGCCGCTTAAGCCCGCGCCTGTGCCGGAGCCGCCGGCCGTTTGGCCGATGATCGTGGTCGTACTGGCCGTAGTGCCGGATATCGCGCTTACCGAGCCGAGACTTAAAGAGGTTTTCCTGAGATTCGCCTGCATCTCGGAGAGCTGCCGCGATAATTCCTTAAGCGATGACGCCTGCGCCTGCGCATCCCCCGCGGCCTTCTTTAAATTTTCCATCTCATTATAGACATTTTGGGCATTCATCCTGGCGTTCTTCGCGTCAGTAGCCACAGTAGTGAGGTTCAGGCTATCTATGGTAGAGTTAAGTCCGTTAACTTTTCCAAATATGGTGGTGGAGCTCTTAACATCGGTGGCGCCTCCCAAAAGGCCTTCGACGCTCTTCTGCCTGGTGTAGACCTTCGACACGGCTTCGCCGACGGCATCTATCGATTCTTCGACTCCGGCGCCGGGTGTGTATAATGCTTTTATCGTAAGGACCATGCTATCCTTTGACCCCTTAGTCCCTTCGGACGCTTCGGCCGTAAAATCTCCGGTCCCCCACGATTCCTTGGCGGTGACCTCGTATTCATATATTCCGGTATTGCTTATCTCATCCATCGTCACGCCGTTGTAATCGGGGAGTATCGTGCCGTCCGGCTTGTATATAGTCAATTTCGGAGCGAGCCCGGTAGTCGTGCGATATCGTATCTTCACCGAATCGTCTTCCCTTAATATCGTATAACGCGTGAGCATCTCGCTTAAAGTCCCCTTCGCGAGCTCCGCGTCTATCTTAGCCGGCAATGTCGTAGCTACGCTATCTAATATAGCCCCCGACGTGGCCTGGACGGTATCCACTTTCGTCCCGACCGAAGAGACGTTGGCGCTGACCGTATCCACCTTGGCTATGATCGCGGTAGATGTGGTATCGACCTTAGTGCTGACAGCGGCGATGTTAGTCTGCACGTCGGCCACCATCCCGCCCAGCGTCTGGCCTTCAGGCACTCCCAATTTACTTATTATTTCGTTACCGACTTTTTGAGTGTTCGTGATGGTGAATGTAACGCCCGCCTCATAAAGCGTCCCATCGCCTAAAAGTCCGCCATAATAGACCCGGCACTTGGCAAAGTATGTCTTACCCGAAACCAGCTTCTTCCCCAGGCCGTTAGACGCGCTCGCCACTACATCCGACAGCGTGCGCACATATGTTCCGTTCACCGTATCGCTTGGTAACGGCGGAGTAAGATCTATAGTAGTGAGCCATGCCTGAGTGGCATCGTCATAAACATCCACAAACGCCTGACCGAGTATATTCACGCTGGTGTTCAATATGAGTTTACCGCGCCTCTCCAGCCACAGGCGTATGTAGAGGTCGTCGTTATCTTCATCATAAACAAAGCTAGGTATAACCCTGTAGTCGGCCGTCGCCTCGGTCAAGGTCGTCATATATCGGGTCCAATTTACTACATTATCATAAACCCCGTCGCCGCCGTCAGCGGATACTCCGACCGTCTCTTCTACGCTGGAATCGACATATTTATCCAGGGTCATCATAAACGTGTATTTTCCGTAAGGCAAAGATAATATGAACGGGCTATTTCCGGTAATCGGTCCGTATACCGTGGTCGTCGTTCCGCCGATCGTCTGCAGGACCTTAAACGATAATCCGGAGAGCTGCGTAGCCGTCACCGTATCCTTCACGGTCAATACTATGTCGTATGTCTGGTCCACCTGGACCGAGTCCGACGGCCCCGAAGACGTGACGCCGTCCGCCGAAGCGTTCAGCGTGACCGCGCCGGGATAAGAGTCGCACCATACGAAGTAGTTATTAAATGTGGCCAGGCCGGCAGATGCGGCGACTGTAGCCACAGCTCCATCGCCAGCGTGCACGCCGGCGCCCAAGGCCGTCACGGTGATGTCGGATGTGCTGGAGGACGTGTTTCCGTAAGCGTCGGCAACGCTTAAGACAAACGGCTTCCACGGCGCGTTAGCCACAACCATCGCGACCGGCTGCGTATCCCAGAAGAGCTGGGACGCCGAGCCGCCCGATACCGTCACAGAGAATCTGCTGGAAACCGAAGAGCTGATCACCATATCCGATACGGATATCGTAGCTACCTCGGCATTATACAGCTTCACCGCCAGCTGTTCCGTTATGGCTGGGTCGTTCACTCCGGAAGCGAAAGTCACAAGCGTCGAAACCGCGAAATTTCTCGCCGAACCGATATTGTCCGTGCACGTGGGTGAGGTAAGGTTCGGAGAGGGGTTCGCCCCGGTAACTCTAATGGACTTTTCTCCGGAATAATCCTTATCTATATTGCTGTTCGCATCTATTGCTCTTATGGACAGAGTCAAGCTGCCGCCGGCCGCTATGGCGCTCACGCTACCCGTTATCTTAAGGTCCGTCGCGGTGACCGCCACCAGTGAGCTGTCGGCTATGACCGTAGCCGAAGGGAATGTGGAGCCGAGCGTCGTATTCACTTTCAGGCTCGTATTCGATGATATCGTAAATCCGAGAACTTTACCGTCGGCGCCGGATGGAAGGGCGCTCTTCAGCGTGACGCTTAAAACATAGGCCTTAGGAGAAGCGCTATTACCGTTCGGAACGGTAAATATGGTATTCACGCCGTCGCCGCAGGATATGGAGCGCGCCGCCACTGTGCAAAGCCGCGGAGTCGCCCCTACTATAGACGTGTCGGTCAACCACGCGTCGGCTATGTAGTTCGTCCAATCGCCGGTCGTATCGCCGCCCGAAGCCTGGATCGTCACCTTAGTTATAAGACCGTCGCGGCCGTCACTGCCGGCATCGGCTACCTTAAAGCCGTAAACAGGGGCCGCGGTGGTATTAGCCATAGAGGATATAGAGCCGGTAATGTTTTTGGCCGTCTTCTCCTGTGAATTAAGCGCGGAAGCGCTTAAGTCCGTAGTCGCGCTGAATTGTATCTGGGTAGAATACTCGGGGGCCAGGCTCACGCCGCTAACCGTCGCCTGCAGATATATAGCTTCCGGATAATCGTATGTTATGCCGCTAAATTGCGCCACGCCGCTCGATATGGCGCGCGTCGTCGTCCCCCCGAGCATGCCGTTGGTCGCAAGTGTCCCTTGCGTATCCGTAACTGCCATCAGGGTTATATTGGCGATGGCGCTCGAACACGGATTGCCGTAAGCGTCTCCTACCGCCACCCTGGGCTGCGGGTCAAGCGGATGCGAGGTGATACAGGTAAGGGGAGTCTGTGTGTCAAAAACAAGTTTATTTATAACCCCTGAATTTACCGTTATCTGGTTAGACGCCGTATTAACTACCGTCTTAGGAAGAGCGGCAATATTAGCGGTAATGGTCGTATTTTGCGCCCTGTAAAGCGTCGCGGTCAATGCTGTCGTCGAAGCCCCGGCAGCGAAAGAGACGGGGTTGGTGAATGTGTCGGCATGCAGTCCGTCGGGGGCATCGGATGTGCCGCTAAGCGTCCACACTATCGTCTTCGAGCCCGCGTAAGCCGTGGCGCCGTTAGCGCCGTCACAGATATTGCCGTACGGGTCGACTACGTTAAGAGTAGTATCAAAATCGATAACGGAGCCGGCCGCTACAGGCGACGGCAGGTTCGCCCCGAAAACCACGTGATCCGCCGTGCCGTGCCTTACCGTGAAAGCCAGGTCGTCATCATTAGAGGTATCGGCGCCGCTGTCGGTATACGCCTTTATGATCGCCGTTGTGGACGTTTCCGGTTTATATAATACCAGGGAAGCCGTGCTTGTGGCATTCACGCCGCTGAATGCCAGCGAAACCGAGGAGCCGAACGAAACCCCGCCGCATACCGGCTCCGTATAGTCCCCGGAAAGATGCGCGGCTTCATCGATGAACTTAAATTTCACATTCGCCGTCCCCAGATTCGTGGCGGGGTTACCGTGGATATCATAAGCCGTCACGGTGATATCTCTGGCGACTCCGGCCACTATCGGTGTCACATCACCCGCCGTGACCTTGAAATGGTCCAGCCCTGCCGGCAGGACGGTGATGCCTGATATCGTGCTCGATGAGCCGTCCGGCAGAGGATGCCCGTCGATCCCCTTAGCGGCCGTTATCGCGATGCCCGTAGCCCCGGTCTGCTTATAGTAGAAAGTGGCGGAGCTCGAGCCGACTCCTATAGTCGCCTGGGTTATCTGGGCGGTGCACGCGCTGTCGCTGTAGAAACGCCCCCCTCCCGGCAGAGTGGAGGCATTATACGCGTAGTTAGTGGTAAGATCGAAATTCGTCGCCGTGGGTATGGATATTATGTTATCAAATTCGTCCTTTGAAGTGATGGTAAATACGCTTGACGGAGATCCGGCCGTGATCGACGATGGCCCGGTAAGGACTATCTTCGTCGCCCCGGCGGATAACGCCGTAGCCGTTATATTCTTAGTAACGTTCGGAGTCACGCCGGCATAAGTCGCGCGAACCACGTAATCACCGACTATCTGGCCGAGCGTAAGCAGAGTGGTGACCTGACCGCTTGCATCGGTGGTGGCCGATGTGACCGTAAGAGACTGGGTATCGGCGCCGGATGGGATCGACTGGAAATTAAAAGTTATCGTCTCATTAGGTATGGCATTCCCATTTCCTACGGAAACGTCCACGAGCTTTACCACATACGCGCCCACCAGCGTTTGATTTATGATCGCCGACTGGCCTTCGAGCGCCGGAGCGATATAGATGCCTCTCGGTATACGGCCGGTGGCGGTGAATTCGGCCGGCGGCAATGCCCCCGTAGCCGCGCTTACCGTATATGCGCCTTCGGCAGTGCCGAGCGTAAGGGTGGTGGTGGCCTGTCCGAGCGAGTTTGTAGTGGTCGAGGCCGGCGATATATTGGCGTTACCGGACGGCGTGAATGTCACCGCCGCGCCGGGCTTCAGGTTACCGTAATTATCTTTCACCGTGGCCATGAGGACAGCCGGCAGCGCTTTGGACGTCTTACCTACCTGGCCACTACCGCTGGTCGCGGTGATAGCGCCGGCGGCGGCCGATGCGACCGTGACCGATATAGGATAGGAAGTATAGAGATTCGTCTGTCCGCTGTATTGTCTGGCCTCTATGGAAGCCGTCTCGGCGTTATACGCCGTAAGCGTAACGACGCCGGGCGAGGAGACGCCGCTAATGAAATTAACTGCGGTATTATTGCCAAAATCGTAATCCTCTATCTTGGGGCTGGTATTATTCGGGGAAGAGCTCAAGCCATAAAACTTCAAAGTGTAAATAACACCGTCCGGAGCCGGGCCGTAATTTATATCTATATTTCTATTCTCATCGACCGCCCTTACCACCAATTCAAGCGGCGCGCCGGCCGTGGCGTTGGCGGACGATGCTCCGGCTTCCGTAACTACCTCCAAGTGCGTCACCGCTATGGCAATGGTGCCTGCGACCGTGTCTACATTCGCGTTCGCCGGGGTCGTCATCTGCGAGGACAGCCCCTGATCCACGCCGATAAGGGATTCGTTAACGCCGAATGTATATGTCTGGCCGTCCGTGGCGGTCAATTTAGAGTTCTTCATATAGACATATACCGTGTATTCGGTGGCGGTGCCGTCGGCCACCGCGTCAAAAGCGGCCGTTGAATTTGAATCCGGCGCGGAACCGAATGTGATAGAGCCGTTGGCGATCACTACAGGCGTACTTATAAAGGAGGTGCCCCTGTTTTTCGATACCCCCGCCCAAGCGATATCGGTAGAAGCGTTCGCGCCGGTGCCGGCTACAGCGACCTGTAACTGATCGATGAGCGTGTCGGTCAAGTCGCCTCCTGCATCCGTCACATTAAATCTCAATACAGCGAATTTATTCGCCAGATCATCTTTAGTCGGAATGAGATTAAAATTCGATATGCGGTCGCCTAAAACCACCGCGTCCACCGTGCCGTTAGCCATGGTGCTAAAGACTACGCTTGAGTCGCTCCACGCCGATGTTATCCCCGATACGCGCGCCTGCATATATATCGTAGATATCTTATCGTAAGTCACTCCGGAGAATGTAGCCGTGCCGCTCGTGGCTTCTATACTCGCGTTTGCTATGGTCCCGGACGCTTTGTTATATACCGGCTTGGTGGTCGAATCATACAGAGTGACCGTGTTCGTATCGTCGGTCCTGTTTCCATAGAGGTCGCGTATCTCCACCATCGGCTGTTGAGTCAGAGCGATATTTATCTTGCCCGTAGTCGACGGCTGCTGTGTGAAGACCAGCTTATTCTGCAGTTCCGGAGCCACTGTGACTTCCAGGTCATAAGGCTCATCCGTATCGATACTGCCGGTGACGGCCGCGCACAGCATGGCCGGCTCCTCGCGATTATACAGGACTACGGCTGCCGTTGTGGCCCGGCCATTTGCGAATGTAAGCACCGTATCGCCGGGGAAATTAACATAGCTTCCGTTTTTGTTCTTGGCCTTAGGATACGTCACAGGGTCAGGTGAAGCGCCGGCGCCGGAGAAAGTGACCGTCTTATCTCCCACATAAGCGGAAGAACGGTAACCTGAGGCGTCATACGCCTTTATGGTGATATTTTCCAATATCTCGCCGGCGGTAGCCGACATAGAATGCGCTCCTCCTGCGGTCGTCACGCGGAACTTCGCCGTCTGGTCGGTTTGAACAGTATAAGTCGCGGTCTGCATGCCGCTTACCGTGGCCACAGCGGCATTATCCGCCATATCGGTGACGCCCGCTCCCATAGACAGGAAGCTGTCCGACTTGTCGGTCTGTTTGCATAATAAAGCGGTATCAACTATCGCGTTAAAGTCGGTGGTCGAAAGGTCTATCACGATGGTAGAACCGTCTACGCTCGCGGTACTCGAATTAGTCAGTGCATAGGTTGCCGTGGGCGATGAGGCCGCGTTCTGTAAAACGAACGATCCGGAAGTAATGGCGGAATTGACGCTCGAGGCGTTTACGCCGTTTGCGAATGTCAGGATGAGTTTCTGGGTATCCATATCCAGGTCCCAGCTCGATAATGCGGCCGTAGGAAATACCCAGTGGGCATTGCTTCCGTTATTGATCGAGTTCGAGGCGATGATGTCCGCCGAGGCCTGGGAGTGATCTACCGCGACATAATTGGCCGTCACAGTGCCATTCTTGGTCAGATTCCAGTTGGCCGCGCCGGTCAGCGTCACCAGATTGGAAGGACTGGTGCCGGCAAAGTTGAGCGTCTGCCCGCCGGCGACTGTGATCGTTTTGCTGGAAGAGATGGTGTAAGTGCCGGGGTTAAATGTCAGAATCCCTTGCGTGACGTTAATATTATAGATGAACCCCGTGCCGGTGATCGTAGCCGTGCCGGAGGCTTTGTTGATGGTAAGTGTCCCAGTCGGCGTTTTGCCCGGTGAGGCAATGGTGTAGGCCTGGGCGCCGGTGCCGTTCAGGGTGATATCAGCCGCGCCGCCGGTATCCGCGCCGGCACCGATCGAAACATCGCCAGCCACATTCAGTGTACCACTGCCAATGAGTCCATTCGTCACCGTCAGATTACCGGCCACCGTGGCGGTGCCGGTTACTCCCAGAATGTAACCGAGTGTCGGAGAAAACTCGATATTGTTAAAGGTGTGGCTACCGGGAGTGAAAGTCACGTGTGCCGTGGCGGCGAGTTTCAGCGTCGACCCGGTGGCATTAAGCGTGCCACCGGTGAAATTCGCGTTAGAGCCGGTGACCGTGAGTGTATTCGAGCCAAGTGTCAGCGTGCTCGCATAAGTGGGATCGATCGCGATCCTGTTAATCGTGCGGCTCGAATCAAGAACGCAGGGGTTACTGTACAGGCCGTTAAAAGCCACAACCTGCGAAGTTGTCGGCAGCACCCCGCCGGACCAGTTAGCAGCCGTGGCCCAATCGCTCGAAGTCGTGCCCAGCCATAACTTACTGGTGTTGGAGAAATTCCAGTTGACGAGGTTGCCGGAGTCGACTGAAAAAGTCGCCGTCACGGCGGTCGTGGCCGTCGAGTCCTTCACATCCACATAATTCGCCGTGGTCGTCGTGCCTGCGGCGTTATCGTAGTACCAGGTCGTCCCCGGACTTGAACTCCTCAAGGTCACCATCGATCCGAAATTCGTCCCGTTAAAATTCACCGCCGGCGAGGTCTTAACATCGGTCAGGTAAGTCGTCACAGGGGTAACGCTTCGGGTTGTGGTATTATCTCCGAAATTGCCGTATGTGTTATTCCCCCAGGCGTAGATCGTGCCGTCTTTTTTCAAGGCGAGCGCGGCATAATAGCCATGATAGATCGCGGCGATGTCGGTCAATCCCGGAACCTGCACAGGAACTGTGTTACTATTATACAATTGCGTAGGATTGGAAGCGCTTCCCCAGCCATAGACGGTGCCGTCGGATTTTAAGGCGAGTGAGTGGGACGGACCTGCCGAGATCGCGGTGACGCCGGTCAGGTAAGCGGTGGCGCTTGAGCTCGCTCCTTTTAGGACCTGGACAGGTGTAAAACGAGTGCTACCGGAACCATCTCCCAATTGACCGGTGGCATTAAATCCCCAAGCCCAGACGGTGCCGTCGGATTTTAAAGCGAGCGACCATGGCCCGTGAGACGAGATCGCGATAACGCCGGTTAAATAAGGTGTGGCGCTTGAACTCGCTCCTTTTAGGACCTGGACAGGAGTATTGCGCTGGACATTGGTATCGTCCCCTAATTGGCCGACTAAATTACGGCCCCACGCCCAAACTGTTCCGTCTGATTTTAGAGCGACTGCGTGATTATCACTTCCCTCTATAGCAGTAATGCCGGTCAAATAGGCGGTGGCGCTTGAGCTCGCTCCTTTTAAGACCTGGACAGGGATATTACTCTGGGTGGTGGTATTATTTCCTAATTGGCCGTAGGTATTTCGTCCCCACGCCCAAACTGTTCCGTCGGATTTTAAGGCGTACGAGGAAGTACCGCCGGAGCCGCCGGAGTCCCTAGCATTGCTTCCTGCGATCGCTATTACATCGGTTAATCCCGAGACCTGAACAGGGACAATACTATCGACAGTGGTATCGTTCCCTAATTGGCCGCTTGAATTGTCTCCCCAGGCATAGACCGTTCCGTCGGATTTTAAGGCGAGTGAATGCTGGCTGCCTCCGGAGATCGCGATGATCCCGGTTAAATAAGCGGTGGCGCTTGAGCTCGCTCCTTTTAAGACCTGGACAGGGATATTACTCTGGGTGGTGGTATCATTTCCTAATTGGCCGCTTGAATTTTCTCCCCAGGCATAGACCGTGCCGTCGGATTTTAAAGCGAGTGCAAACATTCTGGGCCATATACCGCCTCCGGAGATCGCAACGAAACCGGAGTTCGCAGGGACGATGATGCCGTTGCCGGCGCCGGCGGTGGCGGTGTAGGTGGCGCCGCCTGTGAATGATAAAGTGCCGGATGTGACAGTCAAGCCGGTGAGGGCGCTTGTGCCTGATATCGAGCCGGTGCCGGCGTGGAGGAGCGCGGCGGCATTTTGGCTAAAACTCGCGCCCGCGAGATTTAGCGTGTAGCTGTTAAGACTGAGCGAACCGGCGGTGAGCGTGAGGCCGTGCGTGACCGTGAGATTGTCCGCCAGGCCTACGCCTATATTCGCACCGGCGGTGTTAAGCGTAATATCGTAGAAGGACTTGCCGGCGCTCGTAATGGTCGGGGCAACTTGCCTCGCGGTCTGGCCGCTAAGAGTGATGATGCTTGTGCCGGGCGTGAAGGTGGCCGTGCCGGTCAGGTTGATACTCCCGCCGACGCTCATATTGATGTTGTTTGTATTAAGGAAGGCGCCGGCGGAATTGACAAAATTATTCTTAATATCCATCACCGCGCCTGTTAGAGGAGTCAATGTCCCCGCTCCCGAATGCGTGAGATTATAGAAAGGGCCCGAGACCGTGGCCGTGACGGTTTGCGTGCCGGAGGCGGCCGTGAGATCGACCGTGCCGCTTCCGTGCGTAAATGTGCCGCCGGTCTGGCTCCAATTCCCGGCCACCGTAAGAGACGCATTGTTGTAGGTATTATCGAAAATTCCCGCCTCTTCGATGAAATTCCCGGAAACAGCCAGCGAGCCCGCGCCGGCCGGGTCAAAGCTGATCGTGCTGGCGTAGCCGGAACTGATGCTCATATTTTTACAAACCGCCGCGGTGTCGATGACGCAAGGCAAATTCCCGGTAGCATTAAAGACGACGGAGTTCGTGGCCGTTGGGACCCCGCTCGGCGTCCAGTTAGCCGCGGTATTCCAGGAGCTCGACGTCGTGCCGTTCCACACCTTCGCAGTCGCGTCTGCGTTAAAGTTCCACGGCGGGTTGGCGTTATTGCCCGAATCGATACAGTCCACTGGATTGATCAGATTGCCTCCCGTGCCGGAATAATTGCAATTCTTAACATCCGTCATATTCGCCGTCACCGTGCCGTTATTGACGAGCCCCCAACTGCCGGTGGAAGTCACGGTGGTCATCGCGCCCCCCGCCGCGCCAAAATTGAGCGTCGCGCCGGAGGCGACGCTGCGGGGAGGCAAAGACGCGCTGCTGATAAAATTATAAGTATTGCCCGGGGCAAAGGTTAGTGTGCCCTTCGTGAGCATGATTCCCGGGATATAAGGGTTGGTCCCAGTATACGTCACCGTTCCACCGTCCTTATCGATGACCATGTTATTGTAGAGTGCGCCGGTTCTCGTAACCGACGTAATGGTTTGGTCATTTGTACCGGATAAAGTAATGACAGTGCCGCCAGTAAAATAGCTACCTATGCCATCGTACAAAAGCCCGATATTGATATCGCCTTTAGCGGTGATGCTACCGGTATTTGTAAACCCATCTGTCAATGTCAGCGTTCCGTTCGCAACGAGCGTCTTCCCGGCAGGGATCGTGAAATCTCTGTTCGAGGTACCGAGGATGACGCTATATAATTCTAAAGGCGTATTAAAGTTAATGCCCTGAGCCGCCCCTGAGTTAGCAAAACTAACAGTGCCATTATTATGATCGAACGTGCCACCGGCGGTGGTATCCAAAACCGTGCCGGAGCCAGTGAGAGTCAGCGTTCCGCTCGTGGAGGTGAAGGTGCCGGCCTGGAGCGTGAGCGCACCTGTTATTGTCACATTGGCTCCGTCAGCAAAGTCTATCGTCGTCGCGGCCTGATTGAGCGTGAGCTTGGGCAATACCGCACCGTTTTGTATCTGGAAGCTCTGGTCCGACGCTCCGTCGATAACGAGTGTCCCTGTGCCGCCGTCAAAGGTGCCGAGAATCTCTATCGAACCTTTCGCATCAATTGTCCCCGTGTAGCCCGGCGCCCCCAAGAAGCCGTTCTGTAAGCGAAGCGTCCCGCTGACAATCAGCGTGTCACCCGCAGTAAGGAACAAACCGTAAGAATTGTTTGAATTGATCGTCAAATTATTGAGCGTCAGACTGGTATCGACATTGAAAGGCGTGTAGTTGTACGCAGAAAGAAGTACCGTTCCGTTATTATGATTGAAGGTGGAACCCTCGGTCACGAGGAGCCCGGAGCCTCTGAATGTTAAAGTCCCGGTCGGGGCGTTCACCGTCGCCCCGCCTGTGACCGTCAGAAAATCGTTCGTTGGAGCGCTACTCCCGCCGACGATGACATCCGTCGTTCCAAAATTAAACGTCGCGGGGCCGCTGAATGTGAGAGCGTAACACGTCTTCGCCGCGTCGAGCGTCAGGGTCTTTGTACCGCTCGAGGCGTTCATCACGATGGTCGAAGTATCTTCGGTAAGCGTGCTGGTATTGTCGAAGGTGATATTGCCGGAGCAGGTTAAGGTAGAGCCATTTAATTTAAGGATGCCTGATGTGGAAACTGTAATATCGCCTGTAACGGTGAGGTTGCCGGCGGTATTACAGGTAAGCTGCGCGCCCGAGCCGGTGATGGTGAGTTTCCCGATGGTCGTGGGCGCGGCGAGTATAGGATCGTTGGCTGTAGCCGGTATCACGACTGTGCAATCGGCTCCCGGTACTACACCGCCAGCCCAGTTTGTGGCCGTGGCCCAATCTGTGTTCGTGGTGCCGGTCCAGGTGTATGTGCCGAGGTCCCAGTTAATATTGTGTCCTGATGACTGCGAATTCGTAGCAGAGATAGCCGTGGCGTTGTCGTTATAGTTGTCCTTCACATCTACGTAAGATACACTGCGGTTGCCGGACGGATTGATGTGGGCATACGTGCCGGCGACTTCAGTGCCTGTCGCGTCGCAGGAGCGAAGTGAGAGGAGTTGTCCTGATGCGCCCGCCAGAGTAAGTGTGCCGCCCGACCCGAAGCTCTGTATAGCGGTGTTGTCGAAATAGAGCGTGTCGGCCGCGGTGACGGTTTTGTTCAAGCTATAGAATGAGGTCGAGCCGAGGAGTTTCTGGCTCTTGCCTGCCAGGGTGACGGTGTAATTTCCGGCGAGCGTGCCGGCGGTGGTCTTCCAGTCGCCATATACGGTCAATCCGGCGACCGGCAGGTTGAACGTCGTGCCGGACTTATTCAGCGTAATATTGGAGTGCGGCGTATTCATAAGCGTAGCCGCTGAATTATCGGTCTGGCCGGTGTAGTTCACCGTATTCTTCGCTATCAGCCGCGCGGCCGACCACGTCAATCCGGAATCGGTAGATGTGTAGTATTGGCCATTGTAATCCCAGGCCACAAGCTTGGCGCCGGAAGCGCTGGATGAAATGGCCTGCCAGTTTTTACTCACATCCCCTGCCGGCCGGCGCTCCGTCCATGTCACTCCGTAGTCATTTGAAATATATATTCGACCGGCATTTGTGTATGACGTACAGCCATAAGCGATCAGATTAGCGCCGGTAGAATCAGAAACAGTGGTATACCACATTTTATCTGCAGCAGCAGTAGGCGCCAAGGGATTGCGCTCGGTCCAGCTCGCTCCGGAGTCGCTCGAGGTCCAGAGCCGGCCGGCATTGCTAATTCCGGCTATGAGTTTAGTGCCATCAGCGCTGGAAGCCGTGCTCCCCCAATAAGTTCCGCCTCCAGCGGCTGCTGTGCGCGACGTCCAGGTTACTCCGGAGTCGGCCGAGGTCCAGAGCCCTCGTCCCGAGCCGCAAACTATCAGCTTGACGCCGTCGGAACTGGAGGCAACGGAAACCCACCCATTATCACGAACACCATCGGGCCGGCGCTCGGTCCATGTCACACCGTAGTCGTCCGAGGTGAAGATCCTCCCGGGGGAAGCCCCTACTATCAGTTTTGCGCCATTGGAACTGGAGGCCGCAGAGGCCCAATTTATATCCGTAGCCTCAGCAGGCGCCAATGGATTGCGCTCAGTCCAGGTGGCTCCGGAATCATTTGAGGTGTAGAGACGGCCGTTAAAAACCCCGGCAATGAGCTTAGAGCCGTCGGCACTGGAGGCTACCATGGCCCAGCTTTTGTCGGTAGCCGCGGTGGGCGAAAAAGGATTGCATTCAGTCCATGTGGCGGCGGAATCTGTAGAAGTGTAAAGGCGGCCGTTAAAAACCCCGGCGATAAGATTGGCGCCGTCAGAACTGGAAGCGATGGCCCTGCATTTTGCAATGGAGTCGGAAAGATCTGCGGTGCCAGAATTTGTAAATGTCTTTCCTCCTAAATTCAGCACACCGCCATTGTAAAAAGTTGCACCACTTGCTACGGTAAGCGTTGTGTTTGTACCGCCCAAGGTCAGAGTATCATCCGGGCCTATCCAAAAATACCCGGGACTTAAGACCTGTAAACTGCCGATAGTTTCTGAGCGGGCCGACTTATCGTCCATGCTCGTGACAACATCCGCCGAGGAAATGGCGCCGCTAAAATTGGCTATCGTCAGTACGCCGCCGGTCGGCCCCTGTGAAGTGGTGGCCCGATACACCGTGCCTGCCGCGGCGCTTCTGGGATTTAGCAATCCGCCGTAGGCGGTGACCGTCCCCGGAGTCACCGAAGGTTCCCAGTAGCTCGGAAACGTCGCTCCCGGCGCGGTGAGAATGATCGATACGCGACCGCCGCCGCCGGCTGATCCTGATCCAGAACTTGCCCCGCCATTGGCCTCGATAAGACCCGTGGCGCTGGTGGCTATCGTACCTGTGGTTATATAGATGCTTCCGCCCGAGGATGCCATTGCACCATTGGGAGCGCTTGCGCTTATCGTTCCATCATTCGCGAGCGCGCCTGTGACCCATAATTTTACCGCTCCGCCGCCAGCGATGGCACTGCCGCCACTGCCCAGATTTACAGGTGCAGTGATGGAACCATAGGTCAAGGACTGAGGATATCTATCACGATATCCTCCTAATCCGCCATGACTGGCAGCGCTGAAACTCGAATATTTTCCTGGTCCATAGAAAGCGTCATACCCCAATCCATCGACATTTATCGTGCCGCCGGAGGCGATGGTGAGATTGCCATCGATATAGAGGTTAAGTTTGTAGATTTCCGCAGTTGAGTTATCTAAATGAGTTATATTCCCTGTCGAGGAAACGGTCAATGGACCCGTAAAACCCATGATGCCATCGAGGAAGTGGCTTGCGGGCGTGCCTAGAACGAGGGTGTAGTTTGTGATAGTGGCGCCGGAGCCGAGGGTCACATTATCAGGTGTATAGTATTTTGGCGCGCCGGTGGATGCGGCTTTCGGTAATATCGTGATGAATGCCTTGGTATTGTCGTTATCGGGAGTGCTTAAATTAAGCGTGCTTAAGTCGAGCGTATCGTCGCCATCGACTCCGAGATTCCCCTTACCTTTAATGATGACCTGGGAGAAAGCGCCGACATCCACCGCAACCGGCATCAGGGTGGTGATAGTTCCTTGTGAAGTTAGATCATTGTTATCAACGATCAACGTGCCGCTTCCCGGCAGAGCCGCGTGCTGGGCGCCTGTCTCCTTATATACCGTGCCGGCGGCGCCTGCTAAAGTGGAATTCGCGCCTCCGTAGGCGGTCACCGTAGCTGTGGCAAAGTTACTGAAATCAGCCGCTGGGTCGGTAAGGATGATCGCAACGCGTCCGCCGCCACTCGACATAGAACCTCCCGGAAATGTGACGCCATCTGCCGCAATACTACCGGCTCCAGCTATCGTCCCCGTTGTAAGATAGATGCTTCCCCCGGAACCTCCTGAGACATTAATGAGTGGGGAAATGCCCTTCGCGCTAATCGTCCCCGACACAGAGGTTAATCCACTTACGGTCAATTGGATGGCTCCACCGCCGGCGGCGGAACCAGAGGCGGGATTCGTTGAGCCGCCAGTGCCTAAATTAACAGGAGCTGTGATCGAACCATAGGTCGGGCCGGAATTGTTGTTCCCTAGTCCACCATAACTAACATCAGAAGATCCTATCGCGGAATAACCCGGACCGTTACGGTTAGAATACCCCATCCCGTCAACTTTGATCAATCCGCCCGAGTCGATCGTAAGGTTGCCGCCTACGGAGAGATTCAACTTGTGTGTCTCGTCAGCGGCGTTTGCGGTATGCGTCATGTTTCCGCCCGAATAAATACGGACGTCGCCTGAGACGATGAGTTTCTTGTCGGTAGTGGTGTTACCGTTCGACATTGTGAGCGTAGCGCCGTTTTCAATTGAAAGTTTGGCGATGGTTATAGCGCCGGCGGTAACATCTATTGTTGGCTTAAGGGTCGTAAACGGTATCCTGACTTTGTCTGTCGGGACGGGCGCGGCGCCTTCCGACCAGTTCGTAGCCGTGGCCCAAGCCGTAGAGGTCGTGCCGGTCCAGGTCTTATCGTAGGCGCCGAAGTCCCAGTTCACGTTATTGAGCGAGTCTGTGGAGTTTGTGACTAAGAGGGTCTTTCCGCCCGCGGCATTGGAATAGGCCGCGTCCACATAATCGACCACATAGGTGGTAGCGACGCTCGTATTGACATTCAAATACCACGCCGCCGTGGAACTAATCGTCAGCACTTTTCCCGAGGCGCCCTTTAATGTCAACGTTCCGCCCGTAGCTATCTCCTGGGTCGTGCCGGAGGCAACCGTAAGAGTTCTGGCCGCGTCGGCTGAAACATCCTTAGTCAATCTATAGAATGTGCTCGATCCGTTTATATTCTGGTCGGCGCCGGACAGGGTGACGGTGCCTGTGCCGGGGATGAATGTGCCGTTATTAGTCCAATTACCCGCAAGCGTAATATCATAGGAAGAGGTGCCGAGTATATTCTTAGCGTCCAAAGTATTCGCGCTGCCTATAAAGAGATTGCCGTTAACGGTAAAATTACCTGGAAGATTGAATGTGCAGAATGAATTATTAAGCGCAATATTTCCATGAGCGGCGTTAATCAGGGTAACATTAGCGCGGGAATTATCTACGGGGCCGATATAAACGATCGTCGACGCGGCATCGAGCGTCACCGTGCCCCAATTTGTAAATCCGGAGCCGCCGACGTTAACGGTGGCGCCTGAAGCGGCCGAGAGCCCTCCTTTATACAGCGATCCGAGGTCCGTGAAATTTCCCGCGGATACGGTGCAGAGGCCGCTGGCCTCAATATATTCCACCTTTACATGTTCACTGTCGGATAAGGTAAGCGTGCCGTCAAGTTTAAAGCCGGTGCCGGTGGTGCCGGTATGGCGCTCGCCGGTCGGGACTTTTATCCTTAGATAGCGGTTCGAGTCGGTAGTATTGCCTATGATGGTGAGATTATCGGATAACCCGCTTGCGCCCCAGTCATTATAACATTCCGCCGTCTCGATCCTGGGAGTCGGCGAGATGAAGTTACCGGCGACGGCTGTATGCCAGGCGCTTAGAGTGGAGTAGTCGCCTCCTGCCGTCGGGCTCGTGCCGAGAGTTCCGGTCTCCGGATCTGCGGTCTGGGCGTAGGTGAAGTGCGACTGGTCCGTGACTGTGGCGATCGTGAATGTGCCATTAAAGGAAGCGGTGCCGCCCGAGCCGGTGTCTATCTTTATCGACTGGCCGACTTTCAGGTTAGAGTTCGGATAGGCGCTGTCCAGCGTTACCGATACAACATTCGCGGCCCTGGCTATCGCCGAGATGGCCTGCCCGGCGCGGATCAATTTCACGGTCTCCGCCAGCACATCGCCTAAAGGTGAATCGGGGATCTCGGCATATGCCCAGCCGGCGCCTACACCTCCGAAATACTGCGGCAGGTAATCGGTGAGAGTATTAATAATAGTAGCGCCCGGAGCTACCGAGAGGCCGCCGGTAAACAGACTGCCCACGGTCGTAAATGTCCCGGCCGTTACATTGGTGGCGCCGGTCACTTCTATGTATGTGGCGGTGACTTTTTCGTTATCTGCCAATGTGAAGCTGCCCACGAGCCGGAATCCGGTCTCGGTGGTACCGTTATTGCGCTCGCTGGCCGGAGCGGTGATCTTCATATAGTGCTCGGCATCGGTAGTATTTCCAAAGAATATGAGGTCTTCTACGAGCCCGCCTGACCAGTCATTATAGCACTCGGCTACCGCGGTATTGCTGGCCGAGACCAGGTCTCCGCCCTCCGCCGCTTCCCACGCCACCAGCGATGTATAGTCGCCTCCGGCGATCGAACTAGCATCTACCGTGCCGGTAGCGGACCCTGAAGTCGTTGTGGTATAAGTGAAATGCGTCTGGTCCGGCACCGTGGCGATCGTGAATGTGCCGTTAAATACGGCCGCATCGGCGCCGGTCACGCCGGATATCACGATCTTTTGGCCGACTTTTAGATTATTGTTAGGGTAGCTGCCGGTCAAAGTGACCGAGACGGTGGATACCGCTCTCGATATCGACTGTATCGGCTGGCCGGCCCTCACAAGCTTTATCGTCCACGCCGTCTTCGAACAGCTCCAGCCCGCTCCGCTTCCGCCGGCGACTATGTCCGTGGTGCTGTAGGCATAGATGAGCGCCGCGGCGGCCAGAAGCACGCCTGCCGTGACTACCGCCAGAATTGTGAGAGTCTTTTGTTTACGCATCGTAGTCGTCCTTCTTTGTCCTTACTACTGTCATCCTGAGGCCACGATAGTGGCCGAAGGATCTGATCCTTCGTCGGGCTTCGCCCTCCTCAGGATGACGGAGTTTCGCTTCGCTCCTCAGGATGACGGAGTTTCGCTTCGCTCCTCAGGATAACGAAGTCGGCCCATGACACTTTGACACTAGACTTCCTATTAACTCCACAATGACACTAAACTTTCTACTAACTCTGCTATGACACTCTCTCCATCTCACTACCCTAAGTATACACTACCTTCATAAATAAGTTGTCACGACTGAGTCAAGTGATTGTCAAGATTATGTCAAGCTGTACCCATCCCTATATCAACTTTATCAATTCCGCCTTTAGCTGTCTCTTCTCCGGCAGATAAAGCTGATACTTTGAAACAAACAATTTGCTTGATATCCCCCCGAGGGCATATTCAACTAAAACATCATCTTTATCCGCCGCCAGAATAATGCCTATCGGATCTTTATCGCCTCCGGAGGTCTCTTCTTTCCGGAAATAATTCAGATACATATTCATCTGACCGACATCTAAATGGTCGGCATGGCCGATCTTCAGATCGACCAGGACAAAGCACTTCAGTATTCTGTGATAAAAAACAAGATCCACATAATAGTGCTTATTCCCGAAGCTAATGCGATATTGGCGCCCCACAAAAGCGAACCCCTTGCCAAGCTCCAGCAAAAACATCTGAAGATTATCAATGATCTTCTGCTCTAATTGTTTTTCGGAATATCTTTGATTACCCGGAATACCTAAAAATTCAAGCACATAAGGGCTTTTTACCGCGTCTTGCGGATCATCGACACCGTGACCTTTTCTGGCAAGCTTTAAAACGCCTTTTTTATCCTTACTCAAAGCCAATCGCTCAAAAAGCATGGAGTTTATCTGTCGCTCGAGTTCACGCGTACTCCAATGATTGGCAATACACTCTTTTTCATAAAAAGAGCGGGACAGGGGATCCTCAACAGAAAGCAAAGCTAGCGTATGGGTCCAGGACAAAATGGCAGTCGCTGCCTGCCATTTTGGGTAAGCGAGATAGAAACGACGCATATTGAGAACATTTCGGCGTGAAAAACCTTTCCCATAACGGAATTTCAAATCTCCGGATAAAACATCCAACAGACCTGAACCATATTCCGCCTTCTCGTTATTCTTCTGTTCATAAACAACAATATGCCTGCCTATCTCCCAATAAGTGTTCACCAAAATACGATCCACCTGTTGAAACGCTTTTAGGCGCGTCTTGCGCAGTATAACGCCTATGGCTTCAACAAGCCCCTTGTAATCCTTTTTCCTATTGATCAACTTTTTAACTCCATTTTTCAACGGGCCAGAATACTGACTTACCGGAGCGCGAGTTAGCAAACGCGCTGATTTTTTGATCAGGCTGTTATACCTTACCTTGGTAATATCGTTTTTTTTAATCATCTTAATTCACTTCCTTCTAATCCTACTACCACTGTCATCCTGAGGGAGGCCCAGAGGCCGACCGAAGGATCTAGATCCTTCGTTTCTCTCAGGATGACGAAGTCTTGTTTCGCCCTCCTCAGGATGACGGAGCCCCCTATCAATCCTTTTCAATCCCTATGCCGGCAATAGCGCGGGTTTAAGCAAATCGCCGGACCAGCCATATTTCTTAGCGAACTCTTTAAGAATGCCGAGCCGCAAACTCCGGGTGTTCGCGTAACGGCTATGCGCCGCCCAACAGCGCGCGGAATCGCGGATCCGCTCCATACTGACCTGCCCGCGCTCTAACAAATATCCAAATTTCATGATCCTCTTTTTGAAACGTCTTACATTATCTGAAGCCAGCCTTCGATAGTCTTTATATATCCTGAAACCCAGAAATTTGATCCCGGTTTTAGTCCGATAAACCTGCGACTTACCTTCGTGCATTTGTAGTTCTAATCTGTTCTTTAAAAAATCTTTTATCTTAATTTTTGCTTCAATTAATTTCTCTTTATCATTTCCAAATATCAGGAAATCATCCATGTATCGGAGATAATACCGGCTCCGCAGGTCGAATTTAACAAAGTAGTCCAATTCGTTCAAATAAAGGTTAGCGAAAAACTGACTCGTCAGATTGCCAATGGGAAGCCCCTTTCGTCCGTCTCCCGCTGGACTGACCGCGGCCGCTGAATCCACGATCTCACCTAAGATCCACAATAAATCCTTATCCATTATTCTTTTCGCGAGCATCCCCGAGAGCGCGCCGCGGTCGATAGAAGGAAAATACTTCTTTATGTCGCCGTGCAGACAAAATCTGTTGGCCCTCAGGAAGCTTTGCGCCCTATCCACGGCTTTATGCGTTCCCTTGTTTTTTCTACAGGCATAAGAGTCGTAGATGAATGTTTTGTCAATGATCGGCTCGATAACATCGTGCACGGCGTGATGAACGACCCTGTCCCTGAAAGGAGCCGCCGCGATATTCCGCTGCTTAGGATCGTATATAGTAAATGCGCGATATTTTCCGTGATGATAAGTTTTACACTCTAACTCTCTATGTAATTTTTCCACCTCTTCCTCAAGATGAAAATTAAAATCCGCCGTCGTATCCCTATATCTTCTGCCCTTTGATGCCATGTAGGCCGAACGATAAAGATTCTCTTTTGATATGATCTCAGTATAAATATTATTTATTTTCATACCTCACGCTCCGATTCACTGCAAACCCCACAACCGAGAGGTTTTAGCTAGACGACCACCGTTATTGTTGTTCCGATTCGGATTCGTGTTAGCCGCGTTGTTACGGTCGGATGCTCGAGCGTTCGTCGCATCATTGTTCCAATTGCCGCCGCGATAGCCCGACCCGACAGCGCTTTTACGACGCTGCACCTTTTTACTACCATCTTTCATATCAAACAGAGAACTCTCTCCATCTGATATTGCTTCCTTTTTTCTCATTTAGAGGGATATAGCGCCTGAACCTCTCCTGTTGTGGTCCGCTCCTGATATCCGTAAACATCAGGATTCTGGGATATTTTAAAGAACAGAAGCCTTAAACCATCCTCCGACCATCTTTCCAACTTCTATGGAGGACTGACAGAAATAATCATACGCGTTTATATTGACATATTTCATATCTTTCGCGATCCTCATCATAAACCGCAAAAGATCCAATTTTAGATTAACTTTGATCAAAATTTCTCTTTTATTTTTCGAGTAGACCGCTTCTATCAAAAGCTCCAGAATATCGAGCAAAATCATTTCGATCCGATCCGCCAATAAAAATCTCTGATCTTTCGGAAAATTGGCAATTTTCGGAAGCATCCACAGAATCAGCTTATAATGTTTTTCGACAACCGGGGTAATTTTTTGCATTTTCAAAACCTCAAAAAAAATCAAAACTTCAAAAATCCAAAGGTCTACTTTATGGAGAGGTTCTAGCTAGACGAACACCGTAAATGCTG
>Ga0247841_10002904_pt1 | contig 32921 bp, 34 predicted proteins | sample LaCruzMarch2015__2_FD_192410 | JGI IMG/M metagenome (GOLD analysis project Ga0247841, IMG submission 192410) | Freshwater microbial communities from meromictic Lake La Cruz, Castile-La Mancha, Spain - LaCruzMarch2015_18m | ecosystem: Environmental > Aquatic > Freshwater > Lake | place: Spain...
CTACTTTGGTACTGACCTCCAATTTTTTCTTATCATCAAGATTTTTCACTGTCACAATTTTTGCTTCCCACATTCCCGGCACCCATTGATCGGTTTGTGTAAAAAGTGGACGAGAGGGTGGATTCGTACAGTTTTTTCCATCACAATCAATTTCCCAATCCGCAGCAAAAACCTGTCGAGATAATATTGTATATATAAGTAATCCGAGCAAAACGTAGCGTTTCATTTAAAAGGTAGTATAGCAAAATTATTTTAAAATTATTTTTCCATCAACCGCATAAACTGAATCATGTGTAATGATGACCGGATTAATTTCCATTTCTTTAATCTCTGGAGACATTTCAATCAGTTTAGAAAAACGAACGATTAGATCATAAAGCGGTTTTTCCGCATAAGGTAAAGTGCCTCGATATCCACGTAGAAGTAGATGAATTTTTGCTTTCTCAACTAACTGTTGCGCCTGGTTTTTACTAATTGGAAGTACATGCAAATTACGATCAGCAATCAACTCTGCCATAATACCGCCAGCTCCAAATAAAAGTACAGGCCCAAAAATTGGATCACGCTTAACCCCCACTATCACTTCTATTCCTTTTCCAACATCTTGTTGAATTTGTACCATCACGTTACTTTGCGTTTCAATCGGAAGTCTTAGTTTATTTTTCTCAATTTTTTCCCAAGCTAACACAATTTCACGTTCATTAGTGATATTAGTAATTACTCCGCCATATTCGGTTTTATGTAATAGGCCTGGAGCGGAAAGTTTCAAAACTACTGGCCACTTGTTTTCTTCTGCAAATATAATTCCTTCAGCAAGAGTATTTATCAACTTACTTTTTGGTACATTTATTCCTGCTACTTCAAAAACTTTAGTAGCTTGTTGATTATCTAAGCTTGATTGGTTTTTGGCTGATTGGGTTATGGTCTTGACGCTATCAAAATTTATTAATATCGATTCGAAAGGTTCGCTACTTATTGTTATCTGTTCTTTTTGGAACTGTCTCCACTTCCACATTGAACCAATGGCCATAATGGCTTCTTCGGGAAAATGAAAAGTCGGAATCTTATACTGGTTAAGTATCTTTTCACCCTCTGCCACCATTCCTCCGCCAATAAAAGAACAAAATATCGGCTTTTGATATTTTTCTGACAACTCACCGATTAAACTTGCTGTCTTTCCAATTTGCGTCATCACTTGAGGAGTTAATATAATTAATATTGCGTCAACTCCTTTCGTTTGCAAAACAATTTCCGTTGCTTTTCCAATCCGATCAGCTAACGCATCTCCCAAAACATCAACCGGATTCATAATGCTGGCGGCTCTTGGTAAAATTTCTAGCAATTGTTTTTTCTTGGTTTCATCAAATTGTGCCAACGATAAACCTGCATCGGAGGTTGCATCAGCACTGATAACTGCTGGTCCTCCGGCATTTGAAATCACGGCAATATTTGGTCCATTCGGTGCGTCTTCCCAAGCAAATGCTCTTGCCAAGTTAAAAAATTCAGAGAGAGTATTACAACGTATCACTCCACTTTGCTCCAGTGCTTTTTCCAAAACAAAATCAGCCCCGGCAATTGCTCCAGTATGTGACTGCATTGCTTTAGCAGCCGCTACAGTTTTTCCTGGTTTAATAATAAAAATCGGATTTATTTTTCCAATTTCCCTTGTTAAACGCATGAATTCTACCCCGTTGGTGATTGACTCAAGATAAAGACCAATTGGAGAAACATGAGATAGCCCTTTTTGTTCCTCGCTAGTCAGTTTATCGATTGGATTGTCTAAAAAAAATTGAAGAATATCATTTTCGTTTAAAACTGTCTTATTGCCAAGCGTGACAAACTCCGCAAATCCCAAACCATGTGCATCACACCAATCAAACATGCTTGAAGCAATCGCTCCTGATTGTGAAATAAAACGAATATTGCCAGATTGTCCACTGCTTTTTGCAAAAGTTGCATTCAAAGGACAAAGATTATTTACAAATCCCAAACAATTTGGTCCAATCACATTTATTCCATACTGTGTTGATATTTGTTTCAACTGCTCCTCTAACTGTTCACCTTCTTTCCCAATTTCCTTAAATCCAGCAGCATATATAACTGCGTTTTTGATTCCTTTAATACCAGCTTCTTGAAGCGTGGTAAGAGTTACAGATATTGGCACTGCAATAATTAATAAGTCAGGAATTTCTGGTAATAATTCTAATTTCGCATAACATTTTAACGTATCAATATTTTCATAGTTCGGATTAACCGGATAAATATTTCCTTTATAACCCGACTGCCTGATGTTTTGTAAAACAATTCCCCCAACTTTTCCCACATTTGATGATGCCCCCACGATTGCAATTGATTTTGGATAAAATAATAAGGTTAAATCTTTACTCATGTAAAGAGTATACAAAATTATTGATTAACAATGCATAATCATCTATTATTAAATCATGAAGACAAAAATACTTATTCTGGACAAACTTGTTTCAATTCCCTTATCTGTACTTCTTCCGGTCTTGACGTTTGCAATTCCTTTTTTTATTTCCGGTCCGCAGTGGCTAACTGGAACTGTGGTTAATACACTATTATTTTTAGTGGTATCTCAAAAACTTGAACAAAAAAATTGGCTCACAGTTGCAATTTTACCCAGCTTAGGCGCTGTTTCTCATGGATTATTATTTGGAAAATTCACTCCTTTTCTTCTCTATTTTTTACCATTTATTTGGATTGGAAATTTATTATTAGTATTCTCGTTTAGTAAATTTATAAAATTTTTACCTCCTACTATAAGTATTATTTTTAGTTCACTGATAAAAAGTTTTTGGTTATATTTTTTTGCAACATTATTTTTTCAGCTGAAATTAGTCCCTTCTATTTTTTTGGCCTCAATGGGAATTTTTCAATTTGTTACCGCAGTCTTTGGAGGATTAATTGCTTCAAAGTTAGTTAATAATAATAAATTGTCATTGCGAACCCGAGCATAGTCGAGAGAGAAGTTATAATCCCGAGATTAGTCGAGGGACAATCCCGTTAATATAGAATTATTTTATTGGTAGCGAGATTGCCGCGTCAGCCGACGTACGTCGGCTTCCTCGCAATGACATGATTTTACATTATGAACGAAGTAAATAAGCTTGCCGAATTAATAAAAAATAAGTCTAAGTTGGTTGCCATGTTGGCACCTTCATTTCCAATTGTTTATCAGTACCCTCAAATCGTTACCAGATTAAAAAAACTTGGTTTTTCTTATGTGGTGGAAGTAGCGGTTGGAGCAAAAAAAACTAACGAAGCAGTTGTTAATCTGTTAATCAACAATCCAAAAGGTCGTTTTATTACCAGTCCTTGCGCAAGTTTCGTTAGATATATTCGCACAAAACATCCTGATCTTATTCCTTATTTAGCTTTTCAAGCCGATTCGCCAATGATTGCCACGACTAAAATCGTCGCAGAAAAATATCCCGGTTACCAACCAGTTTTTATCGGTCCATGCATTGTAAAAAAACGCGAAGCCAGTGAAGATTATCCGCAATTAAATATTATTGTTATTACTTACAAAGAGCTTGATGAATTATTTTCCCAATTCAATATTACTCAAATAAATGAACCAACTTCTGATGTTTTTGACTTATCTGAAACATCAACTAGAATTTATCCATTTGACGGTGGTCTTACCTATACCAGTGGTGCTAAAAACCTTCTCAAAGAAGAAGAGATTAGAATTGTCTCTAACTGGAAAAATATTGAAATTGTTCTTGAAGAATTTAAAACAAATTCAACCATTCGTTTTATTGATGTGCTTTTTTGCGATGGCGGATGTATTAATGGCCCGGGAATTGTTAGTCCACTCTCAACAGAAGAACGCAAACAAAAAATCATTGAATTTCAAAAATCTCCTGTTTTGATCTGAATCACAAAACTAAATGAACTATAAAAAAGAGCAATTCGTCATTCTGGCTTGGAACGTCTGACGTTCCTTGTCCAGAATCAAACGAATTGCGGAACAATCATTTTACAGAATAATGTATGACTTATTTGATTCTGGATGCGTCCCGTTAAGCGAGACTTACCAGAATGACGTTTAATAACTTAATTAATCACTTTAGTAAATGAATCAGTCGGATAATCTGGTATCCTCCCAAAACCAATAATAAAGATCCTAAGAAATTAGTCAATGCAGACGTCCATAAATATAAAATTAACTTAACATGATGAACCCCAGCCAAAATACTGATAATTTTACCTCCATACCCTGGAATAAGCCTTCCACCAATCAAAAACCAGGGAGAATTTATCGGTAAGTTTCCTAATCCAAAAGGTAATTTTTTTCTAATCTCCTTAAAATTGGCAATTTTTCCAATATGACTACCGAAATAATACTCAACCAACGAAGCAATACAATTACCCACCCAACTGATTAACACTCCGAAAAATGGACCAAACATTGCACCGGTTACTACTGTTAATGGATCAGTAGAAATTGGAGTAATTGCAAAAAGTGCGTACAAAAAAATTATTACAATTGGAGCAGCTAAACCCGCATGACGAATAATTGCTTCAATATCACATAGGTTTTTTGCAACAAAATAAATAAATATTATTGCGATTATCAAACCTATAAACGCCCAAATTTTCTCGTGCTTTTTCGGAAACATATTTAGGTCGCATTCGCAAATATTATAATTCATATTTAAGGTAGAGATGCGACACAAAGGGCCGTAACCATTCCGCTCAGCGGAATGGACAAGCCCTTAGTCTTAAGTATAGCAGTTATATTAACTATTCAAAATGTGCAAGAATTATGTCAATAACACCTTATTTCTTCTTCCTAATATGAGGCGAGTTTTTATAAAAAGCAATATAAAATAAAAGGAAAACAATCAATAATAATCCACCGGCGATTTGGACATTAGCACTAATATTAACAAAGTCATTCATAATTGTTTATTTGTTCAATTTTAACAGCTAACCACAAAAACATTGTACCATAGAAAAAATGTTGGAATAAAATCAGAAATTGACTAATGGTTGAAAGTTTAGTCAAGTTGGGAGTAATAGCTGATAACATAAAATACCCAGCGGAAAAATTGATAAATAATCCTGAAATCGATTTCAACCAATATCGATCAAAAAACAGCCACATAAAATGATTTTAATAGTCTATTTGAATAAAACAAGGGACTATAAACATCATTTTGTTGGTTTTAGATTGTTGCAGATTGATAAATAGTTGCAATTACATATAATGAAAGACTCTTCAGCCGAAATTAAGAATTAAACTATAATATACATTATATGAAAATACTCGTAGTTGAGGACGAAAAAAGAATTGCTGAATCCATAAAAAAAGGCCTTGAACAGGAAAAATATATTGTTGACGTTGCTTATTCCGGTAACGACGGATATGATCTTGCGTCAAGCGAAAAATATGACCTAATAATTTTAGATATTATGCTCCCTGAAATGAGTGGAATTGAAATCTGCCAAACGCTTCGTAAAGAAAAAAACTCAACTCCAGTTCTCATGCTCACCGCGAAAGGTCAAATTCATGAAAAAATCGAAGGACTAAACTCCGGCGCCGATGATTATCTCACTAAACCATTTTCGTTCGATGAGTTACTTGCCAGAATTAAAGCCTTAACTAGAAGAAAAGGAACCATTATAAATACAATTTTATCTTTATCTGATTTATCTCTTAATACAGAAACCTATGAAGTTAAACGTGGAAAAATACCAATTAAACTATCCAGCAAAGAATATACACTTCTTGAATATCTACTTCGTCATCCTCATCAAATATTAACAAAGGATAAAATAATTACTCAAGTTTGGGACTATGAATCTGAAATACTTCCTAACACGGTTGAAGCGCATATAAAAAAATTGCGTGATAATATCGACGTACCGTTTAAAAATCAACTACAATTGATAAAAACCATTCGTGGTTTTGGTTACAAAATCAGTGACAAATAATAATGTTTCACAACGCCCGCATAAAACTAACGCTCTGGTATCTTTTAATCTTGATGATTATTAGTGCGGCTTTTAGTCTGACATTATACCGCCTCCTAATAAACGAATTTGATAGATTTTCTCGAATGCAAAAATTACGTTTTGAACATCGTCTAAATATTGAAGTTTTACCTCAACCTAATCGGATAAAAATAAATCAGAACTACCCACCACCAGATGAAACATTAATCAAAGAAACTAAAAAAAGACTCTCTTTATTTTTATTAACAATCAATATATTTATTCTCACGGTTGCCGGCGGCTTATCTTATTTTTTAGCCGGGAAAACACTTCAACCAATTAAAAAAATGGTTGATGAGCAAAATCAGTTTATCACTGACGCTTCACATCAGCTTAGAACACCCATTACAGCGTTAAAAAGTTCGCTCGAAGTTTCCCTTCGTGACAAAAGCCTTACTTTACCGGAAGCGAGAAAAATTATTATGGATAACCTAACTGATACAAATCGATTGCAAAATCTCTCCGACTCACTTCTCCAGCTCTCTCAGTATCAACAGTCAAACACAACAATTAAATTTGAAGGTGTTGACTTAAATAAAGTTATTAGTGATTCGATTAGAAAAATAAGACCACTTAGCCAAAAGAAAAATATTATAATTTCTTACTCAGGAAAAACTGCTTATATTCAAGGAAATAAATACGGTTTATTAGACCTATTTGTTATATTGCTCGACAACGCAATAAAGTATGGCCCGATAAAATCATTAATAAATATTAATCTTACAAATACTGATAAAATTGTAATTGTTTCTGTCGAAGATCAGGGAATAGGAATTGCAGAAAAAGATTTACCACACATATTTGATCGTTTTTACCGTAGCGAAAATGTACGATCACAAAAACAAACAAATGGCTTTGGGTTAGGTCTTTCAATCGCTAAAAGGATTGTTGATATTCATCAGGCAAAAATTACTGTAAAAAGTCAAAGGAATCAAGGAACAATTTTTTCGATTATATTTAATAGAATTAATTCTTAAGCTTATTTTCAGAAAGATAAATTAATATTAATTTTAATAACATGAAACAAGTAAAAAACTTCTTCTTAAAAACAAAAGACAGATTCCTTAAACTTTCTCTTTTGAAAAAAATTTTGGTTATTCTTGTAATATTTGGAATATTATTTTTCGCAAAAACTAAGCTATTTACTTCTAAACAAGGTGCGGTTCAATATCAAACTGTCCAAGCTGAAATTGGAACATTAATTGTCTCTGTTGCTGGGTCAGGTAATGTTTCAACCGCCAACAACGCAACCATATCAACACAGGCCTCGGGTGTTGTTTCGAAATTATACGTTAAAGATGGAGATGTTGTTAAATCCGGAGACAAAATAGCTGACATTGATTTAGATCTTGAAGGTCAACAAAAAGCATCTCAGGCTTCATCAAGTTATCAAAGTGCAAAAAATAGTTTAGAAACTGCGAAGATTTCAATGTGGACGCTTCAAGGAGATATGTTCACACAATGGGACAAATTTCACAATCTTGCTATTGATGGTAAATATACTAATGGTGACGGAACTCCAAACACGAATAATCGCACGCTTCCGGAATTTATCATTTCCAATGATAGTTGGTTAGCCTCAGAAGCAAAATACAAAAACCAACAAGCAGTTGTTAATCAAGCACAAACCGCGCTCAACGCAGCTTGGCTGTCGTACCAACAAACCTCACCAACAATCTACGCCCCTATCTCCGGTACAATAACCGGACTATCACTTCAAGTCGGATCAGTAATTGCATCAACATCGAGCAATTCCAATACCACTCAAACCAGCATAAAGATTGCATCAGTTAAAACAAAAGCCATGCCAACTGTTACTGTTAATTTATCAGAAATTGATGTTCCAAAAATTAAAATGGGTAATAAAGCTACCGTCACTTTTGATGCTCTACCTGATAAAACTTTTACTGGTCAAGTTGTGAGTATTGATACTGCAGGAACGATTAGCTCCAACGTTACTACCTATCCTACCGTCATTCGTCTTGATCTTGAATCAGATGCAATTTTACCTAATATGGCCGCATCAGCCAATATAATTACGCAAACAAAAGATAATGCTTTACTTGTTCCATCAACTAGTGTTAAAACAGATAGTAATACTTCAATTTCCACAGTACAAGTTATGAAAAACAATCAACCTCAAACAGTAACGGTTGAAACCGGACTATCGTCTGACACTCAAATTGAGATAACTTCTGGTCTTAAATCTGGGGATATTGTTATTACCTCAATCACACAAACACAAAATACAAGCACAACGACACAATCTCCTTTTAGCTCATTTGGTGGAGCGCGTACCGGTGGAAACGCCGTAAGGATTAGTCATTAAACAAATCACAATATGATTATTGTTAAGCATGTTTTTAAAATCTATCAAACTGGTTCTATCGAAACAATAGCCCTCAATGATGTCTCTTTTATTATTAAAAAGGGTGAGTTTGTGGCAATTATGGGACCATCCGGAAGTGGTAAATCGACTCTCATGCATATTTTGGGAGCACTTGATCAACCCACTAAGGGGATTTATGAACTGGATGGAATTAATATTGGAAAAGCTAATGAAGACGAATTGGCAGATATTCGCAATCAAAAAATCGGGTTTATCTTTCAATCTTATAATCTGCTTCCTCGCACTACAGCTTTAAAAAACGTAATGCTTCCTATGATTTATGCTGGAGTTTCCAAAACAGAACGAATTGAAAAAGCAAAAAAATATTTAAAAATGGTAGGATTGGAAAATCGAATGGAACATACCAGCAATCAACTCTCTGGAGGTCAACAACAACGCGTAGCAATCGCCCGCGCTCTCGCAATGAATCCGGCAATTTTACTTGCTGATGAACCAACAGGAAACATTGCCTCCAATCAAGCTGAAGAAATTATGAAAATATTTTCGGATTTAAATAAACAAGGCCATACAATCGTCATGATCACTCATGAAGCAGATATTGCTAGTCACGCAAAACGGGTTATTCATATCCGAGACGGAAAAATAATTAATAATTAACAAAAATAATGAATATAAGTGAACTAATCAGCGAAGCAGTTTCTACTCTAAAGGTCAATACAATGCGAACCGGGCTAGCAATTTTGGGGATAATTATTGGTATTGGAAGTGTAATTGCGCTTGTATCATTAGGACAGGCTAGCCAACTTTCAGTCACAAATCAAATCCAATCGCTTGGAGCAAATCTTTTAACGGTAAATCCTGGAAGTCAAAGTTCCGGAGCAGTCCGTGGTGCATTTGGAGGAGGAACAACGCTCACAAATAATGACGCCAAAGCAATTGAAAATTCCAAAACAATTACCACAATAAAATCTGTTTCCCCGGAAGTACAGCGCCGTGCTCAAGTAACTACGGGAAAAAATAATACCAATACTCAAGTGGTTGGAGCTACCTCAACATACACAGATATTCATAAGGTTGTAATTGCGTCAGGTGTTTATATTTCACAGCGTGACGTTGATAACATGTCTAAGGTCGCTGTGCTTGGACCGCAAGTTGTTACAGATTTATTTGGAGAAGGTACTAATCCAATTGGACAGTCGATCCGTATTAATGGTCAATCGTTTAGAATTATTGGAGTAACAACATCCAAAGGTGGATCAGGTTTTCAAAATCAAGACGATATAATATTTGTTCCACTAACCACAGCACAAAAACAACTATTTGGTATTGATTATCTCTCATCAATTGCTATTGAAGCAAAAAGTCAGGACGTGATGACAGAGGCGCAAAACCAAGTTGGATATCTTCTTCTTCAGGAACATAAACTTTCTGACCCAACTCAAGCAGATTTTTCAATTTTTTCTCAAAATGATATTTTAAATACTGCTTCTCAGATTACCGGAACTTTTACACTACTTTTAAGTGGGATTGCCGCCATTTCTCTTCTTGTTGGAGGTATTGGAATTATGAATATTATGTTAGTTACCGTTACGGAAAGAACACGTGAAATTGGTCTACGAAAGGCTCTCGGTGCAAAGAAAAAGACTATCATTACTCAATTTTTAATCGAAGCGATTATTCTGACCATTACTGGAGGTTTGATTGGAATGTTTTTGGGAATTGGAATCTCATATTTTGTATCCAATGCCATGAACCTTCCTTTCACAATTTCTCCATCGTCAGTAGCACTGGCAATTGGAGTTTCTGGAGCAATTGGAATTATTTTCGGCTGGTATCCGGCAAGACAAGCAGCTAATTTACAGCCGATTGAAGCTCTCCGATACGAATAAGAGAGCTGAAATCCTGAGCAACATCGAAGGATTGAAGCATTAAGATACGAGTAATAATTCAAAAGTTAAAAGTCAAAAATCAAAATTACAAATCAAAAGTAAAAAGTAAATACAAACTTTTAAATTTTAACTTGCACTTTTGCCTTTTGAATTTTGACTTTTGATTTAATAATTGAAGTAACAAAGGGGGTGAATCAAACATGAATAAACAAATTATCACAATAATTATTGTTATCGCAGTTGGTGCGTTGGGATTTTTTGGAGGAATGAAATATCAAGAATCAAAATCCGTCAGTAACCGTTTTGGTGGAGATTTTCAGAACATGCGTGGCCAACAAAGCAGCGGACAAAACCAAGTACGAAGAAGCGGGTTTCGTCCAGTCGTAGGAGAGATTATCAATCAAGATGAAAGCTCGATCACGGTAAAATTAACTGACGACAGTAGCAAAATTGTTTTGTTATCAGAAAAAACAACATATAACAAAGCAGAAACTGCGACTAAAACCGATCTGAAAAAAGGAGAACGCGTTAATGTCTTTGGAACCGAAAACACTGATGGCAGTGTCACTGCCCAAAACATTCAACTTAATCCAATGTTAAATGGAATGGAGAGAAGACCAAATCCAACTCAAGGAGTCAATTAATAACTGATGTTCCAATTGAAATTCCGAGGGTTAGTCTCCCTCGGATTTCTTTAAGAATTATTTGAATTATTTATAAACCATCTCAAAGCTTTTCCAATTACCTCATCCTCATGCCCCTGATATGCATGATTCGCTCCCTTAATAAATTCCAGTTTTTTCGGAAGTTGGATAATTTTATAAACTGACTTAGTCCAATTTAAATCATATACAGTTTTATCTTCTGTTCCTTGAATGATAAATATGTTTTTTGCATTTGACAGATGTTTTTTTTGTAAAGAATCTAGCCATGGTGTTTGTTGATAAAAAATATCAGGTAAAATCGAATCACCTTTTATTTTTCCAGTTCCTTTAATTGATATAGAATATTGTTTATTCTTTTGGAATAATTTTGAAAATGATTGATGCGTATGCGTTGTTGTTGATATAAAAACCGAGCTGAATATTTCTTTTCTATCACATACAGTTGATCCAAGAATAGCCCCGACACTTCTCCCCCAAATTCCGATTTTTTTATACTTTAATTGATTGATAGCAAAATCAATTCCATCGTTTGTGTTTTTAACTAAAATTTTTATAGTTTTATCTTTAAAGTTACCTGGACTTTTTCCACTTCCAAAATAATCAAAGCGAAAAACCGGAAATGAATTATGTAAAAACGTTTTTACTGCCTGTCCAATTAGTGGACAATCAGTCATCGAATTAGTTAGTCCATGAAGAAGAATTATCAAGCTATTATTTGAATTCTCTGGAATCTGTAATAACCCAAATAGTTTGTGTCCAACTGATAAAAAATTAACTTTCTTTTCTATAATTTTCATATAATTTTTGCTGTACCAAATTCGGTATTCACTTCAATAAAATCTCCATCTTTAAATACTTTGGTTGCGTTACCTGTTCCCACAATACATGGAATGTTAAATTCTCTGGATACAATGGCTGCATGACAGGTAACACCTCCCTCATCAGTAATGATCCCAACAGCTTTATGCATAGCTGGAACGAGTTCTGGAGAAGTCATAGTGGTAACTAAAATTTCTCCTCTTTTAAACTCGTTCATATTATTTTTGTTTACTAGTCTTACGTTCCCAGTAATTGTCTTGCCACGTGAGGCAGTTGCTCCTTTTACAAATAAAGGTTTGTTGTCTTTTTTTATGTTAAAGATCTGTTTTGAAATAATCGTTTTTGCTTTAGACCCAAAAGCGTAATGATATTTCGCATTATTTAACCAAAACACTGCATGTTCTTCCCTATCCTTGAAGTTTACGGAATTTGGAAACTTCCCTTCTAATAGCATCGTTTTAATTTCATCAGACAACATCGTTGCAAGTTGTCTGACTGAAATTTTTCCTCGTTCAGAAATTTCTCTTAAAAAAGGTTTGAGGTAAAAATTGGATTGGGAATTCATTTCGATCCTATAGGTTCTTAAAAAAACAAACTCTCTCAATAGCTTTATCTTATTTATAAGTTCGTTTGATAAGTTAAGCTCATTCATAACTATCTGGAATTCGTTTTTGTCCGAATTTAACTTTTCAACCATACAATTAGCTTTGTTATTAAGCTCTGAAAGAGAAAGTTCTTGTAGAATCTCTAACCGTTTCTTAAAGTCGTCTAGTGAAAATTCTGCCTCATCAAAGTTATAGCAAGATAGCCATTGGTATTTGTCTTTATGGACTATCAACGCTTTATTGATATCAATTTTATGCTTTGTTTTTAATGCAATCTTTGCTAAATCTATCTGTTCTAACATTTGAAAAGGGTATTCTTTAAGACTCATTAGTTTTTGGAGATATTTTTCAGACTTACTGTCTCCCACTTTTTCAACCAGGCTCTGATTTATCTCACCTATAACATACATTTCGTAATTAGGAGGAAGAGCTAAAAATGGCGTGAAGTTTAAAGCTGCATCCACATAAATGTCAAACATTTTTACAAGAGTTGGTGAAGAAAGAGATTTAAGATTCCCTTGGGTTATGTCTTTAGAAACTTGTACAAGATGTTCACAAGATTTAATGCAGTCTTTATAAATACGTAAACCAAAATCTTTATTATTCTTTAATTTGCTCAATAGTGCCAACGAGATTTCATTCATGCTATTTAAACTATTGTAAAGAGAACTTACTTCCGATTCTTTAGTCACTAACAAATCTCTATTAGAAGTACCAATATAGTTTTCTAGTGGCTCCAAGTAACCCTTTGTAAATAATTCGGTGCGAAGAATTGTCCACCTTCTGCTCATTAGTTTTTTCCATAAGATTTTTCTTTTCATAAAGATATGTTAACACCTGTTTGATTATTTAACATATATTTGTTAAAATGCCTATATGACAAGACAAAATGTTACTAATATCAAGCAAAAAATGGATTTTGCCCTGTTACCGCGATTAGTTAAAATTGGACTCTCAAAACAAGAAGCAGAGATATATTTAACGCTTATTAAAGAAGGGGTTTTGCCCGCAAAGGAAATTGCATCACGTATGAATATTCTTCCCCATGCAGTTTATCGCATAATTAAAAAGCTGGAAAAGAAAAAACTAGTAGCGATAATCACAAGTTCGCCATTAACTTTTTATGCTTTACCTTCTGAACTGGCTCTATCTACATATATAAAAGAAAAATCATTACAGTTAGAAAAAGAAACAAAAGAGATAAACACATATCTTTTAAATAAACGAACGCAGTCTCCTTCAACAAAAATTGATGTTATCGCCGGAAAACAAGAATTCTTCAAGGCTTCAGAAAATTTAATCAAAGAGTCTACCAAAGAAATTCTACTAATATCTATTGGCGAACCATCTAATCCTGATCTAATTTTAGCTGGTAAAAGAGCAATTGAAAGAGGGGTGATTTTCCGAATAATTTATCACAAATATGATAAGGAAAATAAAGAATTTATTGAAAATTTAAAGAAAAATGGAATGGAAATACGCCACTTCCCTGATTGGGGTTTTCATTTACAAGTAGTTGATAGTGAAAAATCGCTTTTAACAGTAAACAATCCTACAAATCCAGAAGAAAGAATAACTGTAAAAATAAACAGTTCTGGTCTATCAAAGGCATTAAGAGATTATTTTTATTCGGTTTGGGAAAAAGCAGTTATTGTTTAGTGTATAATTGCCTTATCCATGAAAAACAAATTTCTGTTTTTCCTGTTATTTTTGTTTTCTCTCTCTGTTGTTCTTCTAATTCTTCGCGGTCAGGAAGATACTTGGATTTGTGAAAAAGGTCAATGGATTAAGCATGGCCATCCCAATTATCCGCAACCAGCTGTACAGTGTGGTAAAAAAACTATCTTACCAAAAAATAAAATCGATTGTGAAAAAGTTGGTGGTGTCTGGAAAAAGCTTGGACCAGATCCATTTGAAACATGTAATATAAAAGCTAAAGACCGCGGTAATATTTGTTATGATTCCAGCGAATGTGAGGGTAGTTGTCAAGCTGAACTCACGCGCGAAGAACTTACGGCTGGAATGAGAGGTAAATCTTGGAAACGTTATGGAGTGTGTTCTGTTTGGTTAGTAGAACTTGGATGTAGAGGTATTGTAAGAAATGGAATAGCATCAGTAATTTGTATGGATTGATTATAAATTAAATTTAATATCTATGGAAAAATATGTTGTTTTTGGTCCAATGATTATATTTATGGGTATTTTTGCTCTATTAATTATCGGTTTTTTTAGTATTGTATTAAAGTTGGTTTTTAAAACCAGAAAAGATGTCTGGACCGGTGAACTGGTTGATAAATCTTTTACTCAAAAAGAAGATCGTGAAAATCACAAAAAAATACATACATTTTATCAACTCGTATTCCGTACCGACGCCGGAGAAGAAAGAAAAATGCCGGCATCCAAAGAAATGTATGATAGTTATAAAATTGGTGACAAAGCCAAAAAAGAAAAAGGCGCTCTTTGGCCAAAAAAAATATGAAAACAAAAAAATTTACTATTCTCCATTCCAATGACATGCATGGTGATTTTTTAGCTGAAGTTAAAGAAGGAAAGAAAAATTTAATTGGTGGATTATCATTACTTTCCGGATATGTGAACAAAGTTAGAAAAGAAGAAGAAAACGTTTTGTATGTGATTGCTGGTGACATGCTCCAAGGATCTTTAATCGATTCGGAGTGGAAAGGACTTTCCACCATTGAAATCATGAATTGGTTAGCCCCAGATGTAGTAACTTTAGGAAATCATGAAATCGATTATGGACTTCCCCATCTTTTATTCCTGGAAAAAATCGCAAACTTTCCGATTGTTAATGCTAATCTTTATATCCGAAAAAACAACAAGCGCTTAATGCTTCCTTATATCATTTTAAAAAAAGCCGGTTTTGACATTCTATTTACCGGTATTATCACGGAAAAAATTATGGATGCACTTAAAATGGATAAATTAATCGGTAGTTTTGTTAATCTTGGTGAAGCCAGTAAAGAGGTTGGTAAGATTTGTAATGCTTATAAAAATGACGATATTGATTTGACTGTTCTATTAACCCATATTGGTTATGAATCTGATATCGCACTCGCGAAACTTCTAAAACCAGAATGGGGAGTGGACATGATTATTGGCGGTCACTCGCACTCGATTTTAGATAAACCGGCAAAAGTAAATAAAATTCTTATTGCTCAAGCCGGAGTTGGCACTGATCAAATCGGACGTTTTGATATTGTAATCGATGATGATACCAACAGTATTGTTGAATATAAATGGCAACTAATTCCCATTGACGAAACCATTGCCGAACCTGACAAACAACTTGAAGATTATATTAACTCTTTCCAAAAAGAAGTTGACAAAAAATACAATACTCTCCTTTGTAAGCTGAGCCAGGAATTAACTCATCCAATTCGGGAAATTGAAACCAATCTGGGAAATTTTGTCGCGGATGCGTTTGCCCAGAGAGCAGACTGTGATGTAATGTTGGTCGGTAGCGGTTCAATCCGAGTTAAAAAAATCGGTCCGGCAGTGATGCTCAAGGATTTTATTTCTTGCTTTCCTTATGATGACTCTTTGACTCGTTTTGAAATAACCGGGAAAAAACTAAAGCAAATTTTTTCCCATGTTATGCGCATACAAAATCGTGACGGTGAAGGTGAATGCTATCAGGTCAATGCAAAAGTTAAAGCAGTTTATTCAGATAAAGACCATCAATTAAAATCTCTTTTAATTGATGGTCGTCCGGTTTCTGATAGTAAACTCTATAAGATTTGCATTCAAAACTATCATTTTTCCAATTCAAAAACATATTTAAATCTCAGTCAAAAAGAATTATTAGCATCAGGAAAGACCAAAGTTATTACCACATCAGCTCAAGAAGTATTGGAAGAATATTTTCGTAACAATAATAACAGTTCTGCTAAAGTGGAAGGAAGACTAGAGTATTAATGAAAAATATTTTGATATGCGAAGAATGCGGATTTTTTAACGACCACTTATGACGAGGACTACGCGTTGTTGTCTCAAACTTTTTCACATTAGACCGTAACAAAAAAGACGAATTCGAGCATAAAATATTTTTGAGAGGTTTAGTATTTTTACGGACCGGTAGCAATTCCTCCAATCATCCATTTATTATTAATCTTTTCCAAAGTTATCCAACGGTAATTCTCTCCATTATCCCATCCATAATTTGGCATCGGAACAACGTTTGCCGCTTCCGGTTTCATCTGCACATTTAATATTACTTTATAAGTATGAACTGTTTCTGTCCAATCTTCCTGCATTGACGCTTCAATGCTTTTTACACTCATTGATTCAAAGGCATTAAACTGCACACCCCATGCTTGTTTTGTGCTATCGTCATTGGTATTTATCGGCGTCATCATCATTACCGCATCACTTGGTTTATGTTCTCCAATTAGATTAAAAAAAGTTCGAGCGATATCTGTTTCTTGCGGAAGTGGAACTGTATTTTCAGATTTTTTTGTTGGCTCAATCACCGCGACGTTTTCGTTATTACTAATTCTACTACCGACCTGACTGGCAAAATTTACTAATTCCTCTTCAGAAGCAGCTTTTGTTGATGTTCTGTCGACTGCAATAAAACGATTTGGATCTAAAATCAAGATAATTTCGTTTATAACTTTTTCAGATTGCATCACGACAAAATGCTCCATCTTTATTTTTTCGTTTGTCGTGATTGTTCTTCCCAATGCTACTTGTCCTTTTTTTTGATTCTCGACACTTAAATTATTCAGTCGCAATGTGATAAAGTTTCTATCATCTGTATAATACTGACAAACATGTGTCCCTGAAGAGTCTAATTTATCAGTTTTTACAATTGTTTTTCCAATAACAGAGGCCACCCATTCTTTGGAAAATTCAGTACAAACGTCATCACCAACATTCATGGATTTATTTTGCGTCTGATTGTTAACTTGTGTCGTCTGGTTATCAGTTAAAGTAGATTTTGGTTGATTATTTCTCGTAACAAAAAAAATTAGGAAGACAATAGCAGCCCCAATCCCGATTAACCAAACTGGTTTCTTATTCATTAATAATAAATTATAGCAAATTTCTAAAGTCAATAATCAATTAAGATAAATATCAATATTGTCTAAATGTTCTTCATAGGTTTCTGCACAATGAATTTGTTTGTTACTATCATGTAAATAAAACAAACATTTGGTTTCATCTGGATAAAGCACGGCTTCAATATAATTAATGTTTGGACTACAAATTGGTGTCGGAGGTAATCCTTTATGCAGATAAGAATTGTATAGCGACTCATTTTGTTTTTCATCTAAATTAATTGTCCCCCACCATTGACCTTTTTCGTTTTTGCCTAATGTATATTGCATGGTCGCATCAATTTGCAATGGCATTCCAATATTTAATCGGTTCCAAATAATTCCGGAAATTAATCTCATGTCTTCTTTTCCTGCTGCCTCACGAGCAATTAATGAAGCAATTTTTAGTCCGGTCACCCATCTAATATTTTCTTCAATGTATTTATCAGCCAACGGAGCAAACTTTTCATTGAATCGATTAATAAAGCGCTGTACAATTTGTGCACCTGTTTCATCAACCGGTAAAAGATAAGTGTCCGGATAATACACACCTTCCTGATATTCTGGTTTTAAATTTGTATCAACAGTGTTCCATTTTTTCAATTTCTCCTCACTCCAACCTAGTGTATTTGCTAAAATTTCGCCAATCTGCTCCTTACGTAAACATCCTCCAATCGTCACCCATAACAAATCAGGGTTATTATAAATTTTATTCATTACTTTCCGCGCATCCATATTGGAACTTAATCTAAAACCTCCTGATATGATTTTTTTATTTGATTCAGTAAAACTAATAAGAACATTAAAGGCATTAATATTTTTGATAAATTTTTTATCATATAACTCCTTAGAAACGTCAAAGTTTTCTTGATTTTTTGGAACAACAAATACTTTTATTTCTTTTGAATTATTCACCGGTCCAAAAAAATACCAATTAAGTCCAAATAATATCAATCCACAAATTAATAAAAACCCTATTATTTTTGCCATATTTATCCTTAATTATAACTTGTTTAAAATTAACGTAGCACTAAAGACGCGGAAACGATCAAAAATATCCCTACGCTATCAAGTAAAAACGAAATCGTAATAAATTTCCAGGTTTTCATATGTGAGATTCCCATTAGACTAACACCTAATTCATCTGGTAAAGGTGATGCGATTATTAAAGCGCCAATCACCGGTAAACTCCAACTGAAATATTTTGTGTGAATTAAATGTTCCAAACGATCAGAACCGAAATAATGAAAAAAGTGTTTTATTTCCTCAACTAATCCTTTTGTTCGAATAAACTGAAATATTATCATATCTCCAACCACTGCTCCAGCGCCAGCTATTAAGGCAATTTCTATCGGATTAAGATACTTCACAAGATCAAATAAAATAACGGTTCCAATCGCCACTGTAAAAGTTGATACAAATAATATCCCACCAATAAATGCCCCTAAATATCCAAAGTTCCCCAAATGTAATAAAAATGAATTAAATCCTGAATTATTTACTAGCAAGAATGCGATTAATAAACTTATCGCAATACTAGTGAGATTTTTATAATGATATCTGTGCCAGCGCTTTTTCATTATATCCATTTATTTACTATAGCAGAATTATATGAAGTTATTATTTCTGACCATCTTTCAAATTATGAATTAACTCCCGCAGTTTTACCAATTTAAAATTGTAATAATAAATTGAAGAATGGTTGCAAAAGATACCCAAAGCAAATATGGAATTTGAATATAGGTTATCCAGCGAACATGAGGATAGATCGCTATCATTGCCCAAACTAAAGTAATTAGAACTAAAAGAATATCTACACCTGCTAATAAATTATTTTTCAAACCAAACTGAATTGGTGTAAAAGCAAAGTTAAAAACCAGATTTAATATAAAGGGAAGAATTATAATTATTGGTAATTTTTTTTGCCCTATCATTAAAAATACTTTTCCAAAAGAAACAAAGATTAAAATATAAAGCACTGTCCAAACCGGTCCAAAAAGAAATGAGGGCGGCGCCCAAGAGGGTTTAATCAACTGTTGATACCAGGAATAAGTATTCATAAATTTACCTCACCATCCCCAATGCCATATACCAAGTGAATGGTTTAAGACAAACCGGACATTTGGCTGGGGGAGTTTTTCCTTTGTGAATATAACCACAGTTCAAGCATTTCCATTCAAGCTCAGTATCAGAATCATACAAAGTTTTACTATCAATTTTTTTTGCAAGAATAATATACCGTTCTTCGTGTTTTTCTTCAACTTTTTTCAAGTTACCAAAAAGTCTGATAGGTTCTGTTTGCTTTTCTTCAATCGCAACTTTTTCAAAGTCCGGATACATTGTTGTCCATTCATATCTTTCTCCTTCTGCTGCAGCTTTTAAATTATCAATGGTTGTTGTGTAAGGTTTAATCCCCAGTTCACTTTCAAAAGATAATGGTTGATTAATTAGTTCAAATAGCTCTTCTGCATGCGCTCGTTCATTATCCTCAGTTTCTTCAAACACGCGCGCAATCCATTCTTGTCCTTCTTTACGCGCAACTTTTGCAAACATATGATATTTGTTGCGTGCCATTGATTCTCCGGCAAACGCTCGAAGCAGGTTTTTCTGAGTTTCTAAGTTTTTCATATAAAAACATTGTAACAAATAAATTTACAACTTATCTAACAATAATTCTTCGTTGAAAACCGTGGTAAAATCATGATTATTTCTTTCATTAAATAAAGGTAGACCAATTAGTTTATATTCTTTATTTTCCACCTTTAATAAATGACCGTCACCATATTTGTCAGATATTGCTTTCAAAAATTTATCTTTCCAATCATCATGTTCAATTAACTGCTCACCTTTTGGTTCAATAAAAATTTGATAATATAAACTTGCTTTTTTGCCTTTTAAAAATAACAAAAAGTCGGGTTCAAACCCACGTCCCTGTTCAAAATCATAAATCTTATATAATTCTTCATTTCTAAGTAAATAAACTTCTTCATATTTCTCTCTCAAATTGCTTATTTTATTTTTTAGGAAATTCAACAAGTCCCTCTCTTCACTTGTGCAGGTAAAACCTTCCATCACACACCAATTGTATTTCTTGAATTCTTCAACAATATCTTTTGATTTTTCTTCATATTCTCGTACATCTATAGATTTTTCTTTAGGCTTTCCAAATAACTCATCGAAAGAAAATACTTTAAAATTACTTCCCTTATATGGATTGGCTATTTCTTTAAGTTTTCTTGCAAATTCGTCAAGAAAATGCAGAAATAAGTCAAGTTTTTCCTCATTGCTAATGTCATCAAGGCTTTTGTTATCTTTTGAAGTAATAATATTAATTTTGAAATAACCGATAAATTTCTCTGAAAAAATTTCATCGATGCTATTAATATTTAATTCCTTTCGCAGGTTATCAAATCGTAAAAGTGATAAATCTTTTACAGCTTTGATATTTATTGCTTTTAATAAAAGAGGCTTTTCAAAATCACTGATCTTTGCAGATATAGTTTTCCTTTCAAGCGAATTACTTTCTGCCAAGATTGCATCTTTATCTTTATCCAAAACCACTTGTTGTTCCTTAATCGTGAATTCCTTGGTTTTATATTCAAAAGAAAAAGTTTTTTCCAATTCAATTAATGTTTTCTTTCTTTTTTCCGGATTTTCTATCCTTTCGTTTTTCCAAACTTTTATTTGTTTATAAAATATAGAGTCTTTAAATTCTTTTTTTAATGTAAACTTTTTCGTCTCGCGATCTTCTTGAATAAAACCTATATTTTTCAGTTCACGCTTTAATTCATCAAGATATCGATGATCATCTTCACTATGATAATAAAACTCCTCCAACACCCGCAGTGGATTATCCAATTCATTGTCAAACTTTCTTTTGTTTTTTTCGTTTTCTTTATACGTAAATGGAAAATAGCGCACTCCGCGTCCAATCAGCTGCACTTCCTGTAAAGTTGTTTCCCCAACTTTTCTTTTTCCACTGCTTTTTTCATATCCTTCATCACGACCTGAATAAAGTCGAACAATATCAAAAAGATTTAACACATCCCACCCTTCTGTCAATCGCTTCACCGTGAAAATCGCGCGGATATGATTGTTTTTGTCCTCTAAACTATTAAGTAACTGTTCCTGATCTTCGGATGTTTTCTCTTTGGTAATTGCTTTATTGTCATTTGAATTGGTAATAATGCAGTTTCTTTCTGAAAATTCGTTTTGGATAAAACCAATAATCTCCCTAATATTTATTTTCTCTTTTTCGATAAATTGCATCATTTGTAAAATTCGGCTTTTACCTTGTTCATATATTTTTGCTGTACTGGTTTGATATTGGTTAATGCTAATTTCGATTCTTTTCAAAAAATCAAAGTCGTTCGTTTTCAAGTCTTTGATTTGTGATAGAAATTCTTGATAATCTTTTTTTGATTCTTCAATGAATTTGCTTCTAAAAAGAATTACCGGTTTAAAGTTGGGGATATGCTTTAAGGCAATCTGACTTCGATACCAATTAAACAGCAATGCCATTAATATCTTTTCTTTTTTTCCAAGAGAAGTGGAGATAAGATTGATTTCTTTTGTATAACCGGCTTTTAAAAAATGCACAAGTTCAAATTGATAAATTGTTTTTGTACGATATTTTTCTATAACATCTACATTGTTCGGTATTGTTGCGGTAAATTCTAATAACACATTTTTATTTTCAACATCTTGAGTAGTTTTTTCTTTTTTTAAGATTTTATTCAGCACCGTATTTTCCCAACTTTTTTCAATATCTTTTTCACTGGCATTTTCTTTAAGTTCAAAAGCAACGTCTATCTCCATCTGTTCGTTTTTTAAGGTTGATGCGTTAAGATGATGGGCTTCGTCACCAATCATGACCAGATCTTTTTTTTGCAAGTCTTCCAAGGTCACACTGTTTTCCCTTGCCAAATATACTGCGTTGTGCAATTTTTGGATGGAAGTAAATTTTATTTGAATATCGTCTGTGTCGTCAAAGGTCTCAACTTTGCGGATATTAATTGTTTTATCGTCAATCACAATGTTTTGGCGAAAGAGATATTTTGTGTGGTTTTTGTTGACAAAGTTATTTTCCGTCTTGTCAACAATATTATTTTGATTAACAAAGAAAATAAAATACCGGTATCCTTTTTTATAGTAATATAAAATCAACGCTGCCATGCAAAGTGTTTTCCCCGTTCCGGTTGCCATATTAAACATGAGGTGATTTGGTTCTTTGTTATTTTCACGTTGTCTGATTAATTCGTTTGTGAGAAATAATTCCAATGCTTCTTTTTGCCAAAACCATAACGGATATTTAATATTTTCAGTAATGTATGCAGGAATTATTTGTTTTGAAATACCGTATTCATAGGATTTATCCTTAATGACAGTGAATAGTTGATTGCTTCGGGTATAAAAACTCATTGTTTATGATGGAAATAATTTGTTTTTGTCTGGTAAATAATTTTGTCCTGTGACAACTTTTTTACCGGTTTTTTGTTCAAGTTCCAACCGAGCATTTTTTGCTATCCGGCCACCTTTCTTTGCAGGAATTTTATTTTCTTCCAGTCCTTTTGACTGTATTGTTTCTGCAATCTGTCTGGTGGAAAGTTCTGCAAGTGCGGTAAAGACAAGCTCGGCATCAGTCATATGATCACGGAGATTTTGTGTTTTTAGACCTTTTAGCTGTTTGTGACTTTCTACTGAAAAATCGCTCCACTCCTGATGAATGATGTTTGTTAGAATTGCATATTCTTTTTCTTTGCTAACACGATGTTCTTGCCAATAATCAGTGAGCTTGTTCCTGATTTCCTGCCCCATCATTCGTTGCTGTATCCACTTTTCGCTTCTTCCCATTTTTTTCCAATATTCCCGCGATCGATCGAGGGCTTTTTCCGGATCAGAGATTTCCTGTATCCGCTCATAACCTACTTTTGCCAACCAAATCTTGATTGGCTCGGCTTTCTTACTTGGAATAGATTGAATGAGTCGAAATAGCGTCTCTACATCTGCTGTATCCGTTAGGTATTTTTTTCCGTCTGTTGCTTCTAATTTTACCCGGTGACATTTTGTCACCGACTCACTTCCCTCTTTTTTTAGTCTTCCCGAAAGCTTGTTCCAATATTTTCTGGCGGTTTGATAGTTGTTTTGTTCAGTTAATATTGCAATAATATCAATAACCGAAAAATACCATTTTTCGCTTTTTGTATCCCAAATTCTCCGGATTTTTTTTCCTTCAAATAGAGCAATTTTATTTTTTCTGTCCATAAATTATTTTTGCTGATAAAACTGTTCGCTTAATTTGATATCTTCTAAAGAAAGATTATATTTTTTATCTTCCCGTTCGCTGAAGTTGACATACATTTGGTTCATGTCTAACATTTCTACAAATAGCTTTTTCTGTTGGTCTAAACTTAAATTTTTAAATCCCTCTTCTTTAATGATTTTTTCTTTAAATTCTTTTGTTTTAACATTGTAATTAAGAAAGAATCTTTCATACAGTTCATCAAACAGCTTTATTAATTCATTTAAGTTTTTTGCTCTCAAAATCTTTTCCTTTGCCTCCTCATTCCACTTTGCCAACTCCATATACACAAAGTCACCGAACTTATTTCCATCCTGTATGGTTTTTTTCAATCGAACTTTAGTTAATTCATGAATATAATCCATCTGCTCTATCCCAATATATTGCCGCCTGGTTTTGTGCGCGACCACTAAAGTTGTTCCTGTTCCCACATGATAATCTAAAACTAAATCACCTTCACATGAACCCATTTCAATAATTCTTTTAAGTAATTTTTCTGGTTTTTGTCCCGAAAATTCAACTTTTTCGCTATTTGATCCCTGCAAATTATAAATATCATCCCATAAATTATTTGCAATCTTTCCATCATTTTCTCTTTCATTCCAATATGCTTTTTCAGCAATCGTCTTTCCTTCAATATAGAGCCTTCCATCATCCTCAAGAGCTTTTAGTTTTTTATATATCATGCGCCATCCTTTTTGTGGGCATTTCCATTTCTTCCCATTATTGTCAATATAATCATATGTTGTTTCCGGCCCGGGTCCTCCTGTTTTTTGAAGAGGAAAAAGACGATACTTTCCTCTTCCATCTTTATCGTCCTTGTTATACATTGCTATCGTATTTTCAGATAATGGTTTGAAAACGGGATTAAAAATATATTTGTCAGTTTTTGAATACCAAAGAATATAATCTACATCACTCGGTAAATTTCTTGATATTGTTTTGCCGCTAGAACTTCGAAGCCAACTTATCTGTGCTCGAAAATTTTCTCTTCCAAAAATACCATCACATAATATTTTTAAATATGCTTGCTCATTGTCGTCAATCTGAATAAAAATATTGCCGTCTTGAGAAAGTAGCTGCTGGGCAATTTCTAACCTGTTTTTCATAAACACAAGCCACGAAGAATGATTAAATGAATCGTTGTATCTAAAACCATCGTTACCGGTATTATACGGCGGGTCGATGTAGATTAGTTTTATTTTTCCGGCGAATTGCTCTTTTAAACTATGTAAAGCCAGGAGATTGTTTCCTTTAATAATTAGGTTTTCGTGGATTGTGCCGTCTTTGTCACGTTTCAGCTCTTTCACTTTTTGTTCACCGTCTTTGGTGTATCTTTTCCAATTAATCAATGCTTTTGAAGCATATAGTCGATCAATTTCGTCTTTTGCCAAAATCTCGTTAAAAAAAATCTCATTTCTTTTCTGGTCTTCTTTGGTCATCCCCCCTTCCAACACACAATCCTTGAAAGGCCAATCTAAAACCACTTCATCACGTTCAGATAAAAGTTTGTTGCCAATTCGTAAGCCGATTTTGTTTTGGTACTGTGTATAGGAATTGTCCAGTTTGTTCTCGTCAATAAAAAATTTCAGTTCGTTTTGTTTCAAAATAAAAAAATCTTTGACTTTCATGAAAAACTTCTCTTTTGTTTCTTTGTCATCAAAAAACAGTCTAATTATTCTTTCATCCAGTTTGTCAATCAAATTTTTTAAGAGAGTTTCGTTAATTTCTTTTTTCTCCTCATCCCAAAGCCGTTCATCATTTTTCAGCAAATCATACAGTTTAATTTTGAATTTATTTTCCATACTCCCCATTTTACTCCAAAAATCAATAAAGTTATGTGGGAAAAATAAATTAATAAGTAATCGAATGTTATTTTACGTTCTCATTTAACTCAAAACGTACTTCAAGGATTTGGTTTAGTTTTATAAAGGTTTTACTCAAAGAAAGAATCTGGGTTTTTAGTTTTTCCAAATCAATATGTATAATCAACTGATCTAAGGCATTAATTACTTTAATAAGTGCTACGTAGGCTAAAAATCCCGATGTTTTCGCATCAAAAGTTACGTCGTCGGACATAGATCTTTCTTCAACCTCACTAAAAATTGCCCGTTGAATTTTTGCATAAAAAAATCCTTGGTAATAAAACAAAATATTCATAATTTTTTTTATTTCTTTTTTCTCGATTTCTTCCAAAAAATAGTTTTGTAAATCATCAATAAGTTCTAAATAACGATGATATATCTTAAACGAGATTTGTTTCAGCGAATCTTTTTCTACTAGACGTTCTTTTAAAGTCTCTTTGTCTTCTGATATTTCTAGGTCTTTTTTTGTTAAATTCATACCTAAACGTTTCATGTCTTTTTCAATCATCGCTTTTGTCTCGTTTAAATCTTCCATCAATCCGGAAAAAAGCGCTTCGCTACTATTAATATCAATTCCTTTTTTTATAAATTCTTCATTTCGCTCTTTTTCTTTTTGATAAACACGGCATACTTTAGCTAAATTGCAACGTTCACACCAACGGTCACAATAATTAAATGGAAGTTTGTAATAATCGTCCTGATGAATCCAAGTCGGCTTAATCGCGCCATATTGATTAATGAAAGTTTTCTTTATAGTTTTACTAATTAGACTCATACATTAACGAGTTACGTTTTTAAAAGCATTAATATTAAACCAATCATTCTTTGTTTTTCTGTCGTTTTACTCTCAGCTACCAAAAGTGTTATAGCCGTCAGGGCTTGTGGTGAAAGATGATATAAATTTAAAATCCCTGCTTGCCGCAGATACCAGATAAATGCAAACGCACCATTACGCTTATTACCGTCAATAAAAGGATGATTTTTCACCATAAAATACAAAATATTAGCAGCTTTTTCTTCTATGCTCTGATAAAGATCTACTCCGCCAAATGATTGAAACACATTACCGATAATTCCAGCAACACTACCCTGTGTTCTTTCTTTTCCAAATAATTCACCCGCTTCCTTTTTAGACACAAGCGCATCTCTTAATTCTGTAAGAGCATTGACCAAATGTTCTTCGGTAATCTCAACTCGTTTTTTTGTCACTCCACTTTTTGGTAAGGATAGCCTGTCATAAGCATCAAGAGAAAACCACGTTGAAGCAAATATTTTTACCAATTCTAGTGTGTTTGTTACGTTCATGCCCTCACCCGATGGTAATAATTTCTTAACCGTTTCTACAGCACGTAAAAAAGCAGTATAGTTTTTTACGAGACGTTTTTTATTAAAAGTATATCCGTTAATAATGTACGAATGTAAAATTTTTGTTGCCCATTGACGAAACTTGGTGGCATTAATTGAATTAACCCGATAACCAATCGACAAAACCAGATCTAGATTATAATGTTCAACTTTTCTTGTTACTTTTCTTCTGCCTTCAAACTGAACTATTTCCAAAATGGAAACGGTTGAATCTTTGCTTAATTCTCCAGTCTTAAATATATTTTTAATATGTTTTGAAATTGCCGCTTTTTGAACATTAAATAATTGTCCAACTTGTTGCTGAGTTAGTAAAACTGTTTCTTTTTTTGCATCAAATTGTACCTCAACGGCACCATTTTCCGCTTGATATACAGTCATTTGTTTTATTTGGTTTTCCATATAAAATTTATTAAGAAGTTAATTATATTACTTCATATTTTACTATCTTTTGCTTAAAAAATTGTTATATATTTATGTTTTACAAAGTTGGAATCTTTGCATGATTGTCCATTTTCCATCAGGATTTTCTATCATCAGTCGCGCTTCGGTTGCTTTTGTTTTTAGTGGTAATTTATGTTCAATGTCTTCTTTAATTTTCTTTAAAATTTCTGAAAAATTATCTTTATCTGATAATTGTCCAAGTGTCAGATGAGGATTAATATCTGGGAACTTACCTTCATACGGCTGATTTTCCGGGAAAATTGAGACAATTTTTTTTGTAATGTCGATAAAGGATTCTTTTGGACTTGGTGATAAAAAAATTACATTAGGAAATGTTTCAATCGCTGTTAATGAAAATGAAAAAGTATTAATCGTGCTAAATAATAATTCGAGTTTATTTATCACGCTCTTATCTATGACCGATGGAATTTTAAAAGGAAAAAGTAAAGTGATGTGAGCAGGAATTCCCAAACGCGCCACCCTGTCATATCTCATTCTCCATTTCCCAATAATTTCTTCCGCTTCAGGAATTGGTATTAAAATCACACTATCTGATTTATTAATCATAAATAAATTATAATAAAAATATGAAGATGTTTCGGGTAATAAAGTTTACACTTAAGATGATTTGGAAAGCAGCCAAACCGATGTTTCTCGTATATTTAGTCACTCAAATTTTCATTGCTCTTTCTTCAATTGTAAATACCATCACGTTCAAAGAAATTATTGATTCTGCAAATAATCAAAAAACAATATTGGGATTGTCAATTTTTGGCGTAATTATTTTCCGCCTCATTTATGAATTAATTAAAAAAATCACCGAGGGAATTTCAAATTACTATATGGCTAAACTTGATATTACTCAATCAATTTATATGCATCGAACTTATGTTGATAAAATTTCTACTCTTGATATTTCTAGATTTGAACACTCCTCATCTGTTGGATTAATGAAACGTGCGTTTGACCGTCTTCAGTTTCAACTTAAATTATATTTAAAAGCCATTGTTGATTTAATATCCTCAGCGATTGAGTTGTCAGTAACTATCGTGATTTTTTTCTTTGCATCGCCAATTCTTGCAATGGTCTTAGTTGTTGCAAATATCATTCCTATTATTGTTAGATCAAAATATAGCAATGGTGTTTTTATGATTTATCGGGCTGATGATGAAACAAGAAGAAAGTTCAGTTACACAGCAAAAGTTTTAGTTGAGAGAGAGACTCTTCCTGAAATAAAAATTAATCGTGCCTTTAATTTTTTCAAAGACAAGTTTACAGAAATCTTTAAAAGTTTTACTGGCAGACAACTTAAACTTGAAAAAAAATTTCAATTACTTAATACAGTTGCGGAATTTATTCCAATTTTAGCGGTTTTTATTTTTTCATTATTTATTGCTAATCAGCTGTTAATCGGAGCAATTACCACTGGTACTTTTGTCTTTTTATTTACTAATGTTTTTGTTTTTTCCGGAGCACTCAATCGCTTAAGCCAAAATATCGCACATCTTTACGCCGATAGTCATTTTATTGATGAGGTGAGAGAATTTTTTGAATTAAAGCCTAATATTACTTTTCCAATTGTTACTAACTCTTTAAAAATTCAATTACTTAAAAAAATAAAAAACCCGGTTTTTGTATTTGATAACGTTTCTTTTTCTTATCCAAATTTAAATAAAAACGTACTACATAAAATATGTCTAACAATTCCGTATGGACAAAATTTGGCATTAATTGGTGAAAACGGAGCCGGAAAAACCACATTGGTAAAACTACTATTACGTATGTATGACCCAACTGAAGGAAAAATTCTAGTTAATGGCGTTGATTTAAAAGAAATTCCTGAAGATATTTTATTTAGTTTATACTCTACTCTTTTCCAGTCATTTGGAAAGTTTTATCTGACAATAAAAGAAAATTTGGAACTGGCTGCAGGAAAAAAACTAACAGAAACTGAAATGGAAGCGTATTTAAAATTTTCAAATGCATGGGAATTCGTAAAAGATACAGAAAAGAAATTAGATCAACAACTAGGACCCGAATATAAAGATGGAATTGATCTTTCCGGTGGTCAATGGCAAAGGTTAGCGATTGCCAGAGCTTATGCAAAAAGCGCACCGATGTTAATATTGGATGAACCAACATCCGCAGTTGATGCGAAAAGCGAAATGGAAATATTCGACCGCTTAAATAAAGAAATGCGGGCAAATACTCTACTTTTTATTTCTCATAGATTCTCAACGATTAAAGATGCTGAAAGAATTGTTGTTCTTCATCAGGGGAAAATTTTAGAAGAAGGAACACACGCACAATTGATGGATAATAAAGGTCAATATTTTAACCTTTATACAATTCAGGCAGAAAGGTTTAAAAGAGAGTAAATCATAATTTATTACAATTATTTTATAAAGATTAAATAAATGACAGAACAAGATAGATTTGGATTTCTTCGAGGGAATGATCACTGGAGTCCAAAAAAGCCTGCCCCTCCAACATCATTAAGATCACCCGTCAAGCCATTAACAACTCCAAAAGCATTAGAAATACTGCAACAACAAGCTGATAGCGGAACAATTCCTACGCGATCCAGCACAGTTGCTCAACTTCTAAAGACCAGAAACGGAGGAAATGATAATGACCATAAGAACGAAGATTAATCATTTATTAATGATTCCTTTTTTGCTTTTGTCCATTTTTTCACTTCCCACTCTCTTGTCATTGCTTCACTCATTGTTTTAAACTTTTCGAAATAAACCAATTTCACTGGGCGTCTTCCGCGGGTATATTTTGAAGACTTTTTATTATCGAAATTGTGTTCGTTCACTCTTCTTTCCAAATCCTTTGTCTGTCCACAATATAGTGAATTATCTGAACAACGAAGAATATAAAAATAAAACATTTGGAAAAACTAATGCTTCAGGATGTTAATAATGGCCTTATTTTTATTAGCACTAATTTCAACCATTCCCCCGATTGGAAAAGTAATCATTGGGGTAGTGTGACCAAAATCAGCATTTGCAATAAAAGGTAAATTATTTAATTCTTTTTTAGTTTTTATTATCTTTATTAGAGAATTATCTGTTATGTTACTTTTATTTTGAAATCTCCCCATTACAATTCCTTTTACTTTATAAAAATCAGGTTGATGAATTAGTGACTGTAAGTCTCGATCGAATGTATGAGGGACTGATTCATAATCATCTTCAATGAAAAGAATAGTATCTTTTAAACTTGGCATAAACTGAGTCCCCTGCAACAAATTAAATGTACATAAGTTTGCACCAATAATTGTTCCTGACGCATTTCCATCATTAATAACTAAATATCCTTTATTATCTACAAATGTTCTATTTTCCTGATCATTTGCCCAGCGATCATCGCTCCATTCTGAAGAAGGTATAACTTCATACGACTCTGTCTGAAAAAAACATTTTTTAAAATATTCGAGTGTATAATCAAAGCTTTTTTCATCACCGAAATTAAAAAAATGAGGACCTGAATAAGTAACTAATCCTGATTTTGCGTAGATTGCATTAGCTAAAGCTGTGATATCTGAATATCCACAAATAATTTTTGGATTATTTTTTATTAAATCGTAATCAATATATTTCAATAATTGATTTGAGTTATAACCTCCAATCACTGTAATCACTAGTTTTACATTTTTATCTTTAAAAGCATCGTGTAAATCTTCTATTCTTGATTCAATCGATGAAGAATCAAATTCGTCGATTTCGTTGACATGTTTTCCGAAAGTCAATTTTAGTCCAATTGCTTCAAATTTTCTTATTGCCTTTTCCTTCACTACCTGAATCCAAGACATTCCTAAACTTCGAGCAGGAGCAACCACCCGAACTGTATCACCTTTTTTTAATTTTGCAGGGATTATCATAAATAAAGTATATCAAAGGGAAAGATAGGTATTAAAAGTTGTCTCTAAATACATAATAAGTAGCTTTACTGCCGCCTTTCATTTCAATTAATCCAAGATCAATTAGTTTTTTAAAATCAAGATGACGAGTTGCTCTTGCTCTTTTAACTAATTTACCATAACTTCTGTCCCTAATAAAACCATTTTTCTTGATATGAGCGATAATCTTATAATGATACGGTTGCAGTTGTTTTTGTGGATTAACTTCTCGATTCGAGAGAATTTTTTCAACCCGCAATAATTCATCTATGGTTCCATCAGTAAAATATTCCAACCAAGTGGTAAAGTCAAGAGTCTTATATATTTCATAATAATTTCCCCTTACCCCGACCATTTCAAAATATTTTGAAACGTTTTTATTGTAATAATTTTCAAAACTAAATAAATTAAAAGTATCGAGCCCCATTTCCGCCAGAAGAATTTTTGTTGCCAATCGCGTTGTTCTTCCGTTTCCATCCATAAAGGGATGAATTATTACCATTTGCTTATGAAAGATTCCAGCCAATATTAAAGGATCAATGCTTTTTTTGTTTATATTAATAAAACTCATTAGATCATTTATTAATTTAGAAACATCAATAATTTCCGGCGGCCAATAAATCGTTTTTTGTAAACGCGGATCATTGACAAAAACCGGATTACTTCGAAATTTTCCAGACTGAAACTTAGGAAGAAGATTCTCTGTTACTTTCTTTTGAATTAATAAAATAAACTTAAGATTAAAAGTTAGTGTTCCTTTTTTTAGTTTTAAATTAATTTCTTTTAAAATCTCATTGTAGTTTAACACCTCTTGTTCACTTGCTCTAATGTTTTGAGGTTTTGTTTTTAAGATCTGTTTGACATCAGTCAAAGGAAGAGGATTTCCCTCGATACTCGTTGACGCATAAGTTGAAACTGCTTCTGCGTTTTTTTGCAGTTCCACTAAAACTACGTTTGGAAAATGACGTAAATTTAGCTCAATTACAAGTTTGTTAATCTTTTTTATATTTTCCAGTAGTTTGTTTGTGATGGTGTATTTTGGCGTAAACATTAGACATATTATAGACAAATATAAGACGAATGTAAAGTTAATTATTGGAAGATTACAAAGATATTTGTTTTCTATTAATGATCGCTTCTGAAACCTCCATGTTTTTTGGTAGTTCTAGAATTTTTTTAATAAAAGAAGCCACGTCTTTTGGATCCATCCATTCATTAGAATTTTCAGTAATATCTACTCCAGTTGCCTTTTTAGTTAACTTTGATTTAAATCCACCGGTACAAAAACTGATTACCCTGCATGAACTGTTTTTTAATTCAAGTTGCAAATTTGTACTAAATCCACGCATTGCCCATTTTGAAGATACATAAGCGGCTTGATCTTTTAAACCTTTTAGTCCAACAGTTGATGATACATTAACAATGTCTGACTCGTCTTTTTTAATCTTACTAAAAAGTTTTCCCGTTAAGATAATCGGTGCACGAATATTTGTATCAAATACTTTATCTATTTCTTTTGAAGTTAATTCTTCCATTTTTTCAACGCTTAATACACCGGCACAATTAATCAGCGCTTCTAATTTGTCTTTATCTTCGTTTATTTTTTTTGCAACTTGTTCTATTGAAAATT
>Ga0247841_10002908_pt1 | contig 32891 bp, 28 predicted proteins | sample LaCruzMarch2015__2_FD_192410 | JGI IMG/M metagenome (GOLD analysis project Ga0247841, IMG submission 192410) | Freshwater microbial communities from meromictic Lake La Cruz, Castile-La Mancha, Spain - LaCruzMarch2015_18m | ecosystem: Environmental > Aquatic > Freshwater > Lake | place: Spain...
TCGGCCACGATGGTTTTTTCCGATGACAGTACGATCACGCTGTCTGAGAATACAAAACTGGAAATCAAGGAATTCCTCTTCAAAGACCAATCGCGCAAAGGCATTTTTTCATTGGCGATCGGCAAATTGACGGCCGACGTGAAGAAGTATATCGGCGGAGATAATGTTTTTGAAGTCAATTCGCCTACGGTCGGTGTCGGCGTCAGGGGGACGGGCTTTGAATTCATCGAGGCCCTGAAAGATGGCAAAGTCGATTCCAATATGGCGACTGTCAGTTGTACGGAAGGTTCACTGAATCTATCTGCGCTGTCCGCTACCGGGGCTGTCGTTTCCACAGCCGTGCTTGAAGCGGGTCAGATGGCTGTCATTATTGGGGGTATCATCACCATTTCCACGATTGCAGCAATAGCAGCGGCGGCGGCTATAGCCCAGACGACGGAGACTGGAGCAGCAGGCGCTGCGGGTGGTACGGCTACGGCAGGCGGCGCTACAGCGACGACTGGCCTGTCAACGGTCGCCATCGCGGGAATCGCGATTGGCGGGGCGGCGGTTGTCGGTGGCGTTGCCGCAGCAGCAGGTGGCGGCGGAGGCGGCAGCAGTGGTGGTGGCGGCGGCAGCACCAATAACAAAATCATGGATACTCTTCAATCAACCCTCAGTGGCTATGGCTTCAGTTGCGCCTGGACTTCTGCAACATGCGCAGCATGCACGGCTACAAACTCCCCAATCGGTTCTAAGTGTCCGACATGGGGGGATCAGGGTTGCGTGAGCGGCGATGTTATAAGCATTTCTTACACGGCTCCTCAAGGCTGGACATCGAATATGTGTTCTTTTAATGTTAATATTAGCAATATCAATACATCATGCGTACAGTCTGCTGCCCAGTCGCTGTTTAATCATTGCAAATAAACATGGCAACTTTGCCATGATCGTAAGGTATGCCGGTAGGGGGGAACAGAATGAATCAATTGCATCGGACTATGTCTTTGTTTCCCTGAAAGAAGCTGAAAAGGGAGTTTATACGGGGGTCCTTCCGGCTGCGTAGAAAACGGCAGCGGCAATGCAGCTTTACCGGAAGGACACACTCTTTCCACCACTAATTCTTACTTTTCATATATACTTTGACCCATCACTTTGTAACAATAAGCAATTATGGATGAGGGAAAGCTCATCCGAGGTCATGAAAAGCGTTCTCTTAGGGTAGCAATAGGGTAGCAACGGAAAAAATAAGGGGTTAAGCGTTTTGCCTAACCCCTCGATTTTCTGGAGCCGATGAGCAGGATCGAACTGCTGACCTGCTGATTACGAATCAGCTGCTCTACCGTCTGAGCTACATCGGCGCTCTGCCCTGCGGCGGGTGTTTCCCCGAAGGTTTGCTTATCTATCGCAAGCCATATCCCTTGTCAAGATTTTCGTTCGCGGAGGGAGAAGAGAAAGCGGAGACTCCGCCTTGACTTTCGGGGCTTCTCTGATATGATTCACCGTGTTTTGCACGATCCGGAAGTTCCGTCTCCCGAAAGGAAGGAAGAGACGGGAATGACGGTACGGAGGAACATCCACTGTCCGCAGGGACATCAAACGGCAGCGGCAGCAAATTCGCGAAGGAGAAAAGGTTATGAAGGAGCGGTGGAAGAAGATCCTGTCGGTATCTCCGCTGAAGATTGCGGCCCTGGTCATCCTGATCGCCCTTGTCCTGTTCTTCATTGACGCCCCCTTCCTCCGCTTTATGGAGCTGAAGGTCCTGGACCTCCGGATGGTCTCCCGGGGGGAGATGCCGTCGGGGGGCGAAACGGTCATCGTCGTCATCGACGAGAAGAGTCTGAGCGAGCTGGGGCGGTGGCCCTGGCCGCGGACGACCATCGCGAAACTGGTCGATGTTTTGAAAGGGTACGGCGCGAAGGCGGTCGGGTTCGATATCGTTTTCGCCGAACCGGATGAGAACTCCAGCATGAAGGCGGTCGCCGAACTGTCGCGCGATGTCAAGAATGTCGGTATCGGGGACAGCCGGCTCCACGGCCTGCTGGAGCGGAAGCGGAAGGCGGCCGATACCGATGCCGCCCTCGCCCGTTCCATCGAAAAAGCCAAGAACATCACCTTAGGCTACTTCTTTCACATCACGGCAAAAGAGGTGGGCCATCTTACCGAGCAGCAGATCGCCGCCGGGGAAAAAGAGCTCGCCAACAGTCGATTCCAGATGATCCGGGCAAAGAAGGGGGCGGACGAATCCCCCCTGATCCACGCCTATGCAGCGCAACCGAACCTTCACCAACTCTCCGAGGTGGGGAAAAACAGCGGTTATTTCAATGCCTTTCCGGACAGCGACGGGGTCATCCGCTGGTCGCCCCTCGTAATCAAATTCCGGGACAACTACTACACGTCCCTGGCGCTTTCACTCCTTGTTCAGTACCTTGAAGGGCCGATGCTCGTCCTCAATGTAGTCGATTACGGTGTGGAAAACATCCGTCTGGACAAGATAGAGATCCCGACCGATGAGAGCGGAAGGCTCCTCGTTAACTATCTCGGCCCGGCGAAGACCTTCCCCCATTATTCGGTCTCCGATATCCTCAACGGACGCATATCCGCAGATAAACTGAAAGGAAAGATCGTCCTCATCGGCGCCACGGCGACGGGCATCTACGACATGCGGGTCACCCCCTTAAGCGCGGTCTATCCGGGCGTCGAGATTCATGCGACTGTAATCGACAACATCCTCCATCAGAATTTCCTGAGCCATTCCGGATGGACCAAGTTCCTCGACGTCTGCACGATCATCGTTGTGGGCCTCATCATGGGGCTGGCCGTTCCCCGAATGAAAGCCGTGGCGGGCATTGCGCTCAGCCTCGCGCTGATCAGCGCTTTCGTCCTGGCAAACACGGCGATCTTCGTCCGGTATAACGTCTGGATGAACCTGATCTATCCGGCCTTGACAATGATGACGATCTACCTCGGGATCACCGTTTACCGGTACGTCACCGAGGAACGGGAGAAGAAGAAGGTCCGCGGCGCCTTCCAGTATTACCTCACCGCCTCGGTCGTCAACGAGATCCTGAAGGATCCCTCCAAACTCAAGTTGGGCGGCGACAAGAAGAATCTTTCGGTTATGTTCTCCGACATCCGGGGCTTCACGTCGATCTCCGAAAAGCTGACGCCGGAGGAGCTGGTCCATCTCCTCAACGAGTATCTGACGGCGATGACAGATGTCGTCTTCAAGTACGATGGGCTCCTCGACAAGTATATCGGCGACGCCATCATGGCGGTCTTCGGCGCGCCGCTGGACCAGCCCGACCATGCGCTTCGGGCCTGCCGGACGGGTATCGAGATGATGTCCGAGTTGCGGAGGCTCCGGGAGAAATGGGCGGCGGAGGGACGGCCGGATGTCAACATCGGCGTCGGCATCAACACGGGTGACATGGTCGTGGGGAACATGGGCTCCCAGATGCGTTTCGACTATACGGTAATTGGGGACAGCGTAAACCTGGCCTCCCGCCTGGAGGGGACGAACAAGGAGTACGGGACGAACATTATCATCAGCGAGTTTACCTACGAGGCCGTCAAGGATGAGATCTTCTGCCGCGAGCTGGACGCCGTCCGGGTCAAGGGGAAAAAATACCCCGTCCGGATTTTTGAACTTCTCGGAGATAAGAAGGACTCGGCCCAGTGGCAGGAGTTCGTCGGTCGCTTCGAGACGGGTCTGGCGAAATATCGCACGGGGCTCTGGGACGAGGCAATCGCCGCCTTCCGGGGCGTCCTCGATGTCAAGCCGGGCGACTATCCGGCGCAGCTCTATATCGACCGTTGCGAGGCATTGAAGGAACAACCCCCCGTGGGAGAATGGGACGGCGTCTTTACGATGACGAAAAAATGACGGAGATGGGCCATTGGGATTATTGGGGACAGATTTTAAATCTGTCCCCAATAATCTTAAATCTGTCCCCAATGGCCATGACGGAGATGGTGATGTCTTTGAAGGAAAGGCTGGAATACCGCAGTTGGGTCGAGGTTGATCTCGGCCGTTTCGCTGCGAACTGGGCGGAGATGAAGCGGCTGGCCGGTCCCGACGTGAAGATCCTGCAGGTGGTCAAGGCGGATGCCTATGGCCACGGGGCGATCGAAATCTCCAACGCCGCCTTGAAAAACGGCGCTTCCTTTCTCGGTGTGGCGAACGCCGACGAGGGGGTACAGCTCCGCGTGAGCGGTATTGCAGCCCCGATCCTGATCCTCTCCCCAGCCACCGGTTCCGAGATCGATCAGATCATTAAATACAACCTGACCCCCTCGGTCTCCGACCTTGGTTTTGCACGGGAGTTCCAGAAAAAGGCCCGCAGGGCGGGCATCCGGGCGCCGCTCCACGTCGAGGTGGACACGGGGATGGGCCGGGGCGGGACGATCCAGGCCGAGGCCTGCCAGGCCATCCGGGAGATCGCCTCCTTCCCCAATTTGAGCCTCGAAGGGATCTTCACCCATTTCTCCGAGAGCGAGATCCTCTCCTACTACAACGACCTCCAGTGGCGGGCGTTCCGGGAGGTTCTGGAACAGTTGGAGGCCGAAGGCCTCCGGATCCCGATCCGCCACATCTCCAACAGCGGCGCCATCCTGAACTACCCGGATTACCACCTGGACATGGTGCGGCCGGGGATCATGTCCTACGGCATCTACCCCTCCCCGGAGACGCGGGACAAGGCCTGCCTCGTTCCGGTGATGAGCTTCAAGACGCGGGTGGTCCTCGTCAAGGAGTTCCCCGAGGGGTACAGCATCGGTTACGGCCGGACCTTCATCACGCGGCAGCCGACCCGGATCGCCACGATCCCCGTCGGCTACGGCGACGGCTTCGGTTGGCTGCTGTCCAATCAGGGAGAGGCCCTGATCCGGGGGAAGCGGGTCCCCATCGCGGGAAGGATCTCCATGGACACGTGCACCCTCGACGTCAGTCCCATCTCCGAGTGCGCCGTGGGCGACGAGGTGGTCCTCATGGGCGAACAGGGCGGTGAGCGGATCATGGCCGACGGGATCGCCGCGAAGCTCCATTCGATCAGCTATGAGATCCTCTGCGCACTCGGGAAGCGGGCGCCGAGGGTCTTCCTCCACGAGGGGCAGGCCGACCGGGTCGAACCGAGCCTCCGGCGGATCTTCATCCCGGACGAAGAGAAGTCGATCGCCAGGATCGACAACATCATCCGCCACTGTTTCCAGACGCGGGCACGCAACGAGGAACTCGGCGATGCGATCTACTATGAGATGTTCGAAACTCTCTTCGGAAAGGAGGATCGCCAGCTCGAACTCCGGGACGATTTCCGCTACCGCATCCGGGTGAGTGAGTTCTCCCCGGAGGAGGCTCACGATTCCCTGCGCCGGGAGTGCTTCAGGGTGACAACCCGCGTGGAATACACCAAGACAATACGGAATCCGGTCTTCCTGATCGGCTGCGCCCTCGACAACGAACAGCTCGCCGCGTTCTTCGAGGACAAGCGGTGTGAATACCGGTGGCTCCTGAACCCGGGCGAGAGCCTCATCCCCGAGAGGGACTTTTGTGTAAACCGTGTCCGGGTCGACGGGGAAGATGTACCTTTTCTGCGAACGGAGAACACTCAACGGGGTTATGAGGTCTGGTGCGGCTCGGAGGAACTCAAAAAGAAGTTGAACCGCCACGTCCGCGTGGAGATCCAAATCGAGACGAAACAACGCAAGAGCAACCGGCTCTTTTCCGCCTATCTGGTCTATCCGACACGAGGGATGGAGATCTCTTTCCACTATGGCGGCACGGGCATCAAAAACGTGAGGGATGTCGGATTTTTCGCCGGGAAACACCCTTATCCGGAGACCGCCAGGGAAGAGGGTGAATCGGTGACGCTCCGCCTCGGCAATGATGCGTGGATCTTCCCGACAAGCGGCGTGACCTTCGTCTGGGATATATAAGATATTGATGATATGAATAAATTGCGTGTCGGTGTGATTCTGGGGGGCATGTCCTCGGAGCGGGAGGTCTCCCTCAACAGCGGCAGAAACGTGCATGACAATCTCGACCGGGAGGCTTACGAGCCCGTCCCGGTATTCATGGACGGGGAGGGACGGTTCTGGGTGATCCCGTGGCAGCTCGTTTCCCAGAACACGACGACCGACATCACCGAGCGCCTGGAGGAGGCGCGGCGGATCTCCTACGAAGGGCTGAAGGAGGAGATCGATTTCGCTTTCCTCTCGCTCCACGGGAAATTCGGTGAGGACGGCTGCATGCAGGGCCTTCTGGAGCTCCTCGGGATTCCGTACACGGGACCCGGCGTGCTCGCCTCGGCCCTCGGCATGGACAAGCACATCCAGCAGCGGATCCTTCAGGCTGCAGGGATCGGCGTCCCCGAAAGCCTCCTCGTCCATGAACCGGAATGGCGGAATGACCGAGCAGGGGTGATCCGCTCACTCTTCGCCCGCTTCAAGCTCCCCGTCTTTACGAAGCCCCCGCGCGAAGGTTCCAGCATCGGCGTCACGCTGGTCCGGGACGAAGAATCCTTCGCCCGCGGCATCGAAGAGGCCCTGAAATGGGATCGGGCCGTCCTCGTCGAGGAGTTACTCGACGGGATCGAATTCTCTTCCATCATTCTGGAGGAGGACGGGAAGATCCGCGCCCTGGAGGTCACCGAGATCACCCCCCAGAGCGACTACTTCACCTATGACGACAAGTATATGCCCGGCCGCTGCCGGAAATTCACGCCGCCCAGAAACATCCCGCCGCACGTCGTGGAGGCGATCAAGCGGGAGGCGGTCCGCGCCTTCCGGGCGCTGGGTTTCCGGTCCTACGGCCGGATCGACGGTTTCTACCTGAAGGACGGCCGGATCCTCATCACCGATCCCAACTCCTCCTCCGGCATGGCTCCCTCTTCGTTCTTTTTCGAGCAGGCGGCCTGTGCCGGGATGCTTCCCTCGATGATCCTCGGCCGCCTCATCGAAAACGCCCTCGTCATCCACCGGGGGAAACACGGGCCGCTGTAGCCGGGTAAAAAGAAAGGTTTAGGACCCTCTGGAAAATAATGATGTTTGGTGTTATATGGGGGTTAAAGGATCGGCAGTGAAGAGAGACGCGGATCGAGAAACATAACCATCGCCGTAAGGATGTTCCCATGAGAAGATTACAATGGACGGCTTTTTGCGCGCTTGCACTGCTTTTGTTCTCGGCTATGCCGGTTGGTGCGTTTGAGCTCGGAGTCAGGGGCTATTACTGGTTTCCGGGATTCAAGGCGGACATCAAATCGGATAGCGGCGGTGTGTCAGGCACCGACATCGACCTGAAAAACACCTTGGGCATCGGCACCGAGGTCTTCCCCTCAGTCGAGGTGTTCGGGGGGCTGGGAAGACACCACCTTGGTTTCTCCTATACGCCGATCGGCTATTCGGGATCAACCACGCTTGTAACGAAGATCGTCTATAACGGCCGGACCTTCTTGGCCGGTACGAACGTTGATTCGGAGCTGAAATTGCGGATGTTCGATCTGGAGTACCGGTTCACGCTACTCGATACGGAAAACATTCTGGCCGGTTGCTCGCTGGATGTGATCGGCCAGATTAAATACATCGACGGTGAAGCGAAAATAAACGCCCCTTCTATCAACTCGTGGGCGGCCGCTACGGTCCGGGCGCCTATCCCGATGGTGGGCATCGGCGCCCACATCGGCCTTCTTCTGGACATCCTTGAGGCGAGGGTAAAGATGACGGGCATCAGCTATTCCGGCAATTACCTCTATGAGGGGTTGGCCGATCTCTCCTTGACCCCCTTCCCTTTCTTGGACCTCCACGGCGGCTACAAGGTCATCCGTGTGCATCTCGACCGGGACGACTTTTATCTGAATTCGGAATTTGCCGGACCTTATGTGGCGCTGACGGTGAGTTTTTGAGATGGTTGAAACCGGGGAAGACAGGGCACGAAAGTTGAGGGTCGGGATCATCATGGGGGGCCTCTCCTCCGAAAAAGAGGTCTCTTTGGAGAGCGGACGGAACATCTTCAGCAAGATCGATCGCCGTAAATATGATCCCATTCCCATCTTCATGGACAGCCGGGCGGTCCTCTGGGAGATCCCCGTCAAACTCATTATGCGCAACAGCACCAGCGACATCGAGGAGGACCTCGCGGAAGAGGCCAGGCCGATCCTGTACGAATCCCTGAAGGAGCGGGTGGACGTCGTCTGCCTCGGCCTGCACGGCAAGTACGGGGAGGACGGCTGCATGCAGGGTCTCCTCGAACTCCTCGGAATCCCCTACACGGGTTCCGGCGTCCTCGCCTCCGCAATCGGGATGGACAAGTATGTCTGCCGCCGGATCCTGGAGATCAGCGGGATCGACGTCCCGCTGACGATCCCGATTCCCCGGCGGCGGTGGGAGACGGGGAAGGCGGACGTCACGGAGGAGATTGCCCGTGAGATCGGCTTTCCCTGCGTCGTCAAGCCCTGCCGCGAGGGATGCAGCACCGCCGTGAAAAAGGTCGTTGCCGCGGAAGGCATCCCCGACGCCGTGGAAAACGCCTTTCTGTGGGACAATGTGGTTCTCGTAGAGGAGTTCCTCGCCGGGATGGAAGTGACCTGCGGCGTCCTCGGCGTTGATACGCCGGAAGCTCTGATCCCATCGGAGACGATCCCCACGGATGACGTCCTCTCCCTGGAGGATAAGTTCCTCTACGGCCAGGGGGAGAACAAGACCCCGGCCCGGCTTCCCGCGGAACAGATCGAAAAGATCCAGGAGACGGCGGTCGCGACCTTCCGTACCCTGAATTTGAAAGGATATGCCCGGATCGACATGTTTGTCCGGGCCGACGGGCGGGTGGCGGTCCTGGAACCGAACACGCTCCCCGGGATGACGCCCTCCACCGTGCTGTTCCACCAGGCGGCGGCCTCCGGGATCACCCAGGCCGGCCTCATCGACCGGATCATCCGGTCCGCTCTGGAGGTCCACGCCAGCAAAAGAGGACCACTGTAAATGAACCGCGCCTCCAATGCCCTGGAACGTCTCGGCAGGACCGTTCTGGAAAATGTCGAGGAGCTGGGAAAGATCATCCTCCTGTTCATCTCGGTTTTGGCCTGGATGGTCAGGCCCCCCCTCAAGCTCCGCAACATCTTCAAACAGATGGAGTTTGTCGGCGTCAAATCGATCTTCGTCGTCGTCCTAACAGGAACCTTCACCGGGATGGTGCTGGCCCTGCAGGGGTACCACGGCTTCAGGATGTTCAGCGCGGAGAGCCTCGTCGGCTCCACGGTCGCCCTCTCCATGACCAGGGAACTGGGGCCGGTCCTCACATCACTGATGGTCACGGCCCGGGCGGGCTCCGCGATGGCAGCGGAACTGGGAACGATGCGGGTCACCGAGCAGATCGACGCCTTATCCGTCATGGCGGTAAACCCCGTGAAGCACCTGATCGTTCCCCGGGTGATCGCCGGGGTCCTCATGGTCCCTATGCTCACCGTGGTCTCCGATTTCGTGGGCATCTTAGGCGGATACTTCGTCGGCGTTCACATCCTGGGCATCAACTCGGGGGTCTTCATCAAGAACATCACGCGGCTCGTTACCCTGGATGATATCTACAACGGGCTTATCAAGGCCGCCTGTTTCGGCTTGATCCTGTCCCTGATCGGGTGCTACAAAGGGTTCAATACGCGTGGCGGGGCCGAGGGGGTCGGCCGGGCGACGACAGAAGCGGTGGTCCTGGCATCGATTACGATCCTGGTCAGCGACTATTTCCTGACGGCGATCATGTTTTGAGAGCAAAGGCGATGATTAGGCTGGTCGATCTTTACAAATCGTTTGGAAAGCAGAAGGTCCTGGGCGGTATTGACCTCCAGCTCGAGGAGGGGAAGACCACCGTAATCATTGGGCGGAGCGGCGGCGGGAAGAGCGTTTTGCTCAAGCACATCATCGGCCTCCTCAGGCCGGACAGCGGCCAGGTCCTGATCGACGGCACGGACATCGCCAAGCTGGGGGAAAACAAGCTCAACGAAATCCGAAAGAAATTCGGAATGCTTTTCCAGGAGGCGGCCCTCTTCGATTCTATGACGGTGGGCGAGAATGTCGCCTTTCCCCTCCGGGAGCACACGAGGATGAAGGAAAAGGAGATCCGGGAAACCGTAGCCGACCGGCTTCACTCCGTCGGCCTGACCGGAGTGGAGGAAAAGATGCCCTCCGAGCTGAGCGGCGGGATGCGAAAACGGGTGGGGCTGGCGAGGGCGATCGCCCTGCACCCGCAGATTGTGCTGTTCGATGAACCGACCACGGGCCTTGATCCCGTCATGACGGAGGCGATCAACCGGCTGATCATCGACACTCAGAAAAAATTCAACCTCACCTGCGTGGTAATCAGCCACGACATCCAGTCGATCTTCGAGATCGGCGACCGCATCGCCATGCTCTACGAGGGGAAGATCATCGAATACGGCACACCGGAGGAACTAAAAGCTTCACGGAACCCCGTCATGGTCCAGTTCCTCTCGGGAAGCATCGAGGGGCCGATCCGGATCATGTAAGGGGTGAGAAATAAAGTAAAAGGGTTGGGGGAGGCAGTAATGTTTTCAGTGAGTTCAGAGGCAAAGGTCGGGTTGTTCGTCCTCGTGGGACTGATCGTCCTCGGGTACATGTCCTTCCAGGTCGGGAAACAGGACCTCGGCCTGAAGCGGGGCTATACGCTGGACGTCATCTTCGACAACGCGGCCGGCTTGGACCGGGACGCATCCGTCCAGATCGCCGGCGTGGAGGTCGGACGAGTCGAATCGATCAGCTTGAAGGAAGGCAAGGCCCTCGTCCGGCTCCGCATCGTCCCTAACGTAAAGATCGAGAAGGACGCGATCGCCGCCGTCAAGACCCACGGCATCTTAGGCGAGAAGTACGTTGAGCTCCACCCCGGCACCAGCGGGGCGGCCTACCTCGCTCCGGGGGAGCAGATCTCCAGGACGGATCGCCAGACGGATATCGACAGGATGCTCAATCAGTTAAGCCTGATCGCTGAGGACGTCCGCGGGGTGACCAGCTCCCTCAACCGGGTTCTGTCCGGACAGGCGGGCGAGGAGGCGATCAGCAGTATCCTCACCAATGCCAAAAATCTCACGCACAATCTGAACAAGGTCGTCTTAAGCAACGAAGCCGCTCTTCACGCCGCGCTGGAGAACACCCGCGAACTCACCGGAAATTTGAACCGGGTCGTCACCCAGAACGACGAGAAGGTGGGCCAGGTCATGGACACCCTGAAGTCCGCCTCGCGTGAGATGGAGAAGACCTTCGCCGCGCTGAGCGAGATCACCGAAGGCGTCACCCGGGGTGAAGGGACCCTGGGCCAGATCATCAAGGACAAGACCGCCTCGGAGAAGCTGAATAAAACCCTCGTCTCGCTTGAAGAGGTGACGGCAAAGATCAACGAGGGACGGGGGAGCATCGGCAAGCTCCTCAACGACGATGAGACGGTCCGGAACCTCAACGAAGGGCTGACCGGCCTGAACCGTTACGTGAACAAGGCGGAACAGTTCCGGACCTTCCTCAGCTATCGGGGCGAATACCTCTTCGACAAGAGCGATGCAAAAAGCTACCTTGATCTTCGGATCCAGCCCAAGGAGGACAAGTTCTATATCCTCGGCGTCGTCAGCGACCCGCGAGGGAGGAGGACCACCAAGGACTATACCGTGGGCGGCGTCACGACGCGGACGGAGGAGTGGGACCGCGACGGCATCCTCTTCAACCTGCAGATCGGCAAGCGATACAAGGATCTTGTCCTCCGGGGCGGTCTTCTGGAATCTACCGGCGGCGTCGGCATTGACTACCTCACACTGAACGACAAACTGAAGCTCTCCTTCGAGGCCTTCGGCTTTGGAAGGGACCGCCGCGCCCACCTCAAGGCCGGCGCGGAATACCAGATCTTCAAGCACCTCTACCTCTCCGCCGGCTGGGATGACTTCATCAGCGACCAGGACAACCGGTCCATTTACGGAGGCTTCGCCATCCGCTTCGAGGATGACGACCTCAAGTACTTGCTGACCACCACGCCCATTCCGAAATAACGCTGTTGCCTTTAGGCCGCCGAAAAGATTTCTCCGGAGCCGCTGAAGCATCGGTTATCCGCGGGCATCCGCGGGTCATCCTCCCCGTCGGGGGAGAAACGGACGGGATGCGGCCGTCCTGTCGGAAGTTCTTTAAAACATTCAGAAAAGGAGGCAAGCCATGATTATTTATTCCTTTTTTCACCGGCATGTTGCGACGCTTCTCCCGGGAACGGCGTTCGTCCTTTTCATCGGTCTGGCCTGCGGTCCGGCTGGGGCGGCGCCCCCTACCCCATCCATGCCGGATACCGAGACCCGCTCCCTGATCATCGGCGTCGACGCCGGGATGGCGCCGGCCGCGAAGGCCGACCGAAAGGCGGCCCATGCCGGGGTCTTGAACCGGGGCCGGCAGGCCGTCCTGGAAAAGGCCCGGAATCGCCTGCTCGAACTGGGGAAGTTCGGTCTCGATTTCGATCTCGTCCGGTCGCCCGCCGGCTTTGTCCAACTCCTGCGTCAGGAGGAAACCATCGCCGGCAAGGGCGACCGTCCGCATCTCTGGCTCGAAGCGGAGACCGGATTCGTCCTCAAGGACAGAAAGACCGGCGGCCGCCCGGATGCCGGTCTTCTGGACCGGGCGGATCTCCTCGATGTCCGGATCTGGACGGACCGGAAGGAGTACGAAGAAGGAAAGACGGTTACACTCCACCTCCTGGGGAACCGGGATTTCTACGGGAAGGTCGTTCGGATTGACGTGAAGGGGGCCGTCCTTCAGATCCTCCCCAACAACTATCGCCAGATGTCCTCTTTCGAAAAGGACAAGCTCTACCGGATCCCCGATGAGGGAGACCGTTACCAGCTCGCCGTCCGGCCCCCCTTCGGCACGATCCGCTTCATCGTCTATGCGACGCGCTTGCCTATGAGCCAGGTGAACCTCCAGTCAACCACCGGCGGGATTTTCAAATACCGCGCCTCCTTGAAGGCGTTCGGCCGGAGCGTTCGCCACGTCATCCCGGCGGGGGAGGAACAGAACGCGGAATTCTGCGAAGCGACCTGGGACATCAGGACCATGCCACGCAAATAAACCCGCCTTTGGGGGAATCCGATTATTTTCAGATGATTGAGGTTGACACACGCCGGCCGGTGCATATATTAGAGGCGCGTGAGAACAGGGGGGAAATTCAATGGAGCGGTATTTCAATACGGAGCAGATATCGCTTGCCGGCAGGACCTTTTCACAGGCCGAGAAGATGGCGGGACGGTATTTCCGCATCGGCCCGGCGGAGTGGAGGGAGCGCCGGTACGACGTGAAGACGCTCGCCTTCCTCGAGAAGCACGAGGTCCGCGAAGGGACCTTTGCACACCTCTGCAAATACCAGTTTCGGAAGGAACCGGAGGCGAAGGCTGGAGGGTTCCACTTCTACCGGATCTGTCTCCAGGACGACCGGATCCTCGACGCCGTAGAACGAGCGCATTCGTTCATCCGGCTCTCGCCCCTGCTCCTCTATATCGCCGCGCACGAACTGGTGCATGTGATCCGCTTTGAGCAGGGCGAGGGGAACTTCGACGCCCCAGAGGAGGAAAAACCGGGCGAGGAGGAAAAGGTCCACCGGATCACCCGGAACCTGCTCAAACCGGCCACTGATCCCGATCTGAATCTGGTCCTGGACTGTTTCAGCAACCGTTACCGGATCGGCGACCTGGTTCAGTAAGATATGATGTTGGAGGTTCGTTGTTATGCCGATTTACGAGTACAAATGTCAGAAATGCGGTGAGGAATTCGAGGTGTTTCAGGGAATTACGGCTCCCGCCGTGAAATCCTGCAAATTCTGCAAGGGTTCCGTGCAGAAGCTGATGTCCCTCTCCTCCTTTCAGTTGAAAGGAAGCGGCTGGTACGCCACGGATTACGGCGGAAAGAAGGCCCCGACGGGCGAGCGGAAGAAAGATGACAAGGCGCCGGAAACGGAGAAGAGCCAGCCCCCATCCAAAACCAAAACCGAAGCGTGAAGGCCCCGCCGCCGTGATCCGACGGCGGTTGTGTCAGGAAGAAGTACCGTCAGGAGAAAATCCGATCCGGATCAGCAGGCTGTTGAAAAACGCTCATCTGCTGCGTTGCGCTTCAAACCTCATCGCTCAGCGTATTTCCATATACGCCTCGCTCTTCGGTTTTTGCACGCCTTGCATCTGAGCATTTTTGAACAGCCTGTCCCATCCGGGTGTTTTTCAAACACCCTGTCAGTTCTGAAACCAGGGTTTCAGATCCCGGCAAAGGTCCTCCGGCATCACCGGGCAGATGATCTCGTCGTGGAGCTTCTCGAAGTAGTTGAGGTCGCTGGTCCCGAGCGGCAGGATGACAAACCGGGGAACGAGCTTCCCCTGCACCCGGAGGGTGTCGTCCTCCTGAATCGTTGCATAGAGCGCCATGTTGAAGCTGATGAAGTTGCTCTTCTCCAGATAAGCGAATATCCTTGAGAATCCCGTCAGGAGTTCGATAAAATCCCCTTCCGTCAGCGCGAAGATCGACCGCCTCTTCCGGAAGACGAAGGAGACCTCCCCCGCCATTCCCTTGGGGGCAAAAGCGGCCAGCCAGGTGACGGCGCCGGTATCGGCGATGAAACGCTCCCCCTGTTCCTTCTCATAGGCGATGAAATCCTCCCAAAGATTTCCCCCCTCGCTCTCGCGGTAACGGCCGGCGCTGTCACAGAGACCCTTCATGAAGCGGGTCGGGGTCTCCCCGATCACGGTCTGGATGTGGGGGTGGAGCAGGCCGCCGCCTGCCGGGGGCATGTAGTTCCAGTTGATCGAACAATAGCGGAGCTCCGGGTGGAGTTCGACTATCCGCCGGAAATAATCCCGGCAGACGAGAAAGCCGTCCAGGGTCAGCTCGGGTGTCAGCTCCGGGAGCGGGACGTAATGCTGCGGCGAGAACCGGACGACGGTGTTGTACCGGTCGTAGGGAAAGGCGTTGGGAAAAAGAAGAGCCATTCCATGCTGGAATTTTCCTTCGGCGACGAGGTCCGGCGTGAACCGGGGGGTGATCTTCTCGAAGAGTCGCGGGCAGAAGGGACAGAGCGCCTCGGGAGAGCGGTCGATATAGGTCTGGACATCGGGCTTTTGCGGAACCTTGAGACGGTAGGGGAGGATCCGGGAGGTGACGCCGGTGATCTCATCACGGCGGATCTCGAAGGCGGCCTCCTTCTCCCGGAAGCCGTCGAAAGGGTCGAGGTAGCGCCCGACGGTGACCTCCCGCCGGCAGCCCATGTCCTTTTTGCAGATCATCTGCTCCATGCGGTTACCCCTTCTCGTTTTTCTTGGCGACCGGCATTTTTTTCCGTCGGAGGTGCTGGACGAGAAAGCGGTCTACGGACTCCTGGGAGATGTCGTTTTCCAGGGCCGTCTTGAGCGTCTCCACGGGGATCTCCACCCGCGCCGCGCTCCGGTGGCCGCCCGCGCTACCGATATTCCCAAAAGATTTCATGGCAATGGAACCGCAGTCCTGGCGGTAGCCGTCCCCCCGGAAGATGATGATCAGCCGGTCCTTCACGATCCCCGCGATGACCACGTAGAAGATGTTGATAACCCGAAGGAAGAAATCCGCCACCTGCACACAGGCATCCGCGCTCTCGACCGCGCCCAGGAAACAGATCACCCGGTCGCGGTAGCGGCGTTTGTAATGGTAGGCGTAATCGAAGTATTTAAGAAACCGGTCCGGGATCTGGTTCAGTTCGATGCGCCGGATGAGCTGACGGTTGGCGCGCATGAAATTGAGGTAGTAGGCGCCGATGTCCTCGAGGCTGACATCCCGCTCGAAATTGACCGTGTCGCTTCGGATCCCGTAGAGGAGGGCCGTGTAAAGCCTTTTGGGAATCTTCACCCGCGCGGCCAGGAGATATTCCGTCATGATCGTGGAAAGGGCTCCGTAGGAAGGCCGGACGTCGGCCAGCGAGGCGTGCCAGACCGTTTTGCAGGGGTGATGGTCAAGGACGATCTGAGGCTGGATCCCCCCCAGGGCCTCGCCGAAAAAGGTCGGCTGGGCATCGACGACGGCGATCAGACGGAATTCCCGGAGATCGACCTTGTCCAGCATCTGGATCTCGACCTTCATCTCCCGGATGAACTCGGCGTTCTGGTACCTGATCACGGGTTCCGTGGCGACAAAAATGCATTTCGCCAGAGGCTTTGTCTGGTTCAGGATCTCCCGCAGCGCCATCGTGGAGGCAACGGCGTCCGGATCGGGGCTGCCGTAGATGAGGACCGCGAGTGAATCATTCTCCCGCACCATCGTTTTGAGCTTGAAGACGTTGAGGACCGTTTCCTCTTTTCGGGCCAGAAGCCATTCTATGCGTTTCATGGATGTGTCCCCAGTTTACCTCCCTGCGGTCGCAGGACCCCGTCGCGGATTGGACGTATTTTCGCCCCCGGCGCAGCGATTTGCAAGCGAAAAATGCATGCAACCCCTCGCCCGTTATGACTCGCCCCTGACAGGGAATGGCAGCGTTCATGATAACTGCTTATCATGAACTGCCAAGCGAGTCCGGTTGAATTAACAACCGAGCAGGTTAGAATACCCGAGTCGTTGCAAAATGTGATGACAAAAGGCCCATTTTTGAGTATCGTAGATTCATAAAGCCATTTCGTTTTGTGGCCCATGGCTTTGAACCGGCCAAAAGGAAAATGCTCCGGAGATGAAGAAACCACTATGGCGTGACGGTTGGTTGATGGCAATCTGCATTGGCCGAATCTTCATGTATATGAACTGCATGGTTTATGCCGCGTGTCTGCCGATCCTCAAGAGCGAATGGGGGATGTCGGCAACGCAGGCCGGCTCAATCGCGTCAGGGTTCTCGATCGGTTTCGCAGCGTCGCTGGCAATCGCATCCTGGCTGTCGGATCGTTTCGGCGCCCGTCGGATATTCGTACTGTCGGCGATCACCAGTACGGTCACCGCCCTCGTGTTCGGTTTCTTTGCGCGCGACTATCTGACGACATTGCTTCTCTATTCTTTGCTCGGCGTCGTCCAGGGCGGCATCTATACCCCCGGCATCGTTTTAATGGCCGAGAGGTTTCCAGTCGCTTGCCGCGGGGGCGCGGTCGGCTGGTTTATTGCGAGCACCTCGCTGGGCTATGCATGTTCCCTCGTCGTTTCGGGAATCCTGATCGCGCGGGGAGGCCATGTGCTCGCCTTCATTGGTACGGGCATTCTGCCGTCCGTGGGGGCTTTGATCTTATGGATCGCACTCAGGCGTACGCCGAATATCATTCATGACCGCAGCACCGGCGTACGCCTCACGGCTGTTCTGAGGAACGAACGAAATGTCAGGTCCCTGGTGGCAGGTTATACGTGTCATTGCTGGGAGTTGCTCGGCATGTGGGCCTGGACCCCCGCCTTTCTCGCGGCAAGCCTTGCTTTGTCCGGCGCCGCTTCGACCCAGTCCGTAGAGCTTGCCGCCTATTGCGTGGCCGCCATGCACATTGTCGGCGCCGTCGCTTCATCCACCATGGGGCATTTGTCGGATCTTCTGGGGCGGCGGGCCATTCTGACCGGACTCGGCGCAGCCGGAGCACTGCTCTCCCTGATCTTTGGCTGGCTGGTCGCCGCGCCTGTGCCGATCCTGGTTGGATTGATGCTCCTCTACGGATTTGTGGCCATCGGTGATTCTCCGGTACTTTCGGCCGCGATTACTGAAGTCGTCGCGCCCAATCGTCTTGGGTCGGTACTGGCGGTACGTTCTCTTTTCGGGTTCGGCGCCGGCGCCGTCTCGCCGGTGGCCTTCGGAGCAGTGCTTGATTACCTGCGCATCGGCGATCATATTGCATTGGCATGGGGACCGGCCTTCATGGTTTTTGCGATCGGCGGGTTCGGCGCCACCTGGTACGCATGGCGCCTTCGCCCATCCGTCGCCGCCAAATATGGTACCCTTCAATATAAATCGAAGGAATGAACCGATCCCGTATAATCATGGTTAGGCCTCGCAAGTATGTCGCACGCTCATGGTTTCGCACCCATTGAAAACACCGCCGCAATCGTGCTTATCCTGGGGAGTATGCCGGGGAAGGCCTCTCTTGCGGCAGGCGAGTACTATGCCCACCCGCGAAATATTTTTTGGCCGATCATGGGTGAGCTCGTCGGCGCTTATCCCGGTCTTTCCTACAAAGACCGGCTGCGAATGCTGAAGTCTTCCGGAATTGCATTATGGGACGTGCTTCACTCATGCATCCGCAAAAGCAGTCTGGATTCCGATATCGAGGAGGTCTCGGTGATTCCAAACGATTTTGAGTCTTTCTTCCTGCGGCATCCAAACATCGCACACGTATTCTTCAACGGAGCCAAGGCTGAACAGTGTTTCCTGAGGCATGTACAACCTTCGCTTACATCGCATTCGCTGCAATATCAGCGGCTGCCGTCAACGAGCCCGGCCAATGCGGGAACGCCATACGGGAAAAAGCTGGATGCCTGGCAGGCCGTGATGCAACGAGGCAAAGACCGATAGACAGGAACGCGGTGAACCGCAGCAATGTTATCCGCCCCTATGGGAGGTTCAGAAAAATGGCATACGATGAAGGGTTGGCGCAACGGGTTCGGGAGTTGCTGGAAAACGAGCCGGATTTTCAGGAAAAGAAGATGTTCGGGGGCTTGTGTTTTCTGATTCAGGGGAATATGGCCTGCGGCATCATCAAAGACGATCTGATTATCCGGTTCGGGACGGAGCACTATGAAGATGCGTTGAAACGGTCCCATACCCGGAAATTTGATATCACCGGGAAGCCGTTGAAGGGTTGGGTGATGGTTTCCTGGGAGGGGCACGAAGCGGACGAAGATCTGTCGGCGTGGATTGAGCAGGGTGTCCGCTACGCCGGGTTCCTGCCCCCAAAGTAGTGGAATTAAGGCTAAACGGTCGCCTGTTCATCGATCAGTCGCAGGGCCTCATCCCGGTTGAAGCCGTTCACGCAACCGTCCGCAAAGGTCAGGACGCCCCGCCGGCCCAGTTCCGCCAGCACCTCGTGGATCTCCGCCGTCTCCTTGCCTGTGATTTTCGCCAGCTCCGCGTCCGGATCCCGCTCCTTCGGGAGCGGCCACGCCCGGAGGAAGAAGATGATCGCCATCAGCCGGACCCAGGACTGAGTCAGCCCCTCCAGCTCCTCGTTGGTATGCCGGATGCGGTTGGAGAACTCTTTGAGCATGAACAGGGAAACGTCATCGCTATCCCTCAGGAGGCTCCGCAGGGTGTCCCCGTTGACGACGGCGATGTGGCTCTCCTCCAGGCTGCGGACGGAGGCGGTGCGCGGGGCGTGGATCAGCGCCGCCATCTCGCCGAAATACTCCCCCGGTCCCATTTCGGCGAGGACCTTCTTCGTCTGCCCGGCGCTCTTTTCCATCCGGACGCGTCCGCTCAAAATGTAGAAGATACTCTGGCTGATGTCCCCCTCGTGGAAGATGTATTCGTCCCGGCCGTAGAGGCGGCCGAATTTCCGGAAGAGCCGCTCGTCGATCTGCATACGGCCGCCCCGGGGCTTCAGAATGGCCTTTTCGAGAAGGATCATGTCACGCCGCTGGTAGGAGGAGATGAGCTCCGCGCAGAACAGGAGGATCAGCGCGACGTAAAAGGCCCATATGACGAGGATGACCACCGCCTCCAGCGAACCGAAGATGACGTGGTAGCGGGTATAGCTGGCGACGTACCAGGTGAAGAACTGCTTTGCGATCTCCATCAGGGCGGAGAATATGGCGCTTCCGATAAGGGCGCTCTTCAGACTGACCTTTCCCGAAGGGATCACCCTGTAAACGACGGTGAAGAACAGGACGGTAAGGAAGTAGGGGAGGAGGTAGCGGAAAAAGATCCCATAGACCTCCGGCAGGAAAAAGACCCCGCCCTGGACGAGAAGGGGCTGCCTGGAAAGGATGGCCGCCACGTAGGTGATCACGACGCTGAGGACGCCGACCGTCCACCCCAGCGGGATCATCGCGATGGCGAGGAGCTTCTTGAGGAAGTAATTCCGGCGGGTCTTCGAACGGAATATGATGTTCAGGGCCGTTTCGATGGCGCTGAAGATCATCGCTGAAAACCAGATCAAACTGATGATTCCCGCCCAGCCGAGGAGTTCTTTCTTGCCCTCGATCTGCCCGAACTGTGTCAGCAGGGCGCCCGAGAAGGAGGGGATGAACTGGCGGATCGCCTCGATCAGCTTTTTCTGGATCCCCGGATCGGCGCTGAAGAGGTCGCCGACCATAAGCAGCGTCAGGATGAATAAGGGGATGATCGAGAGGATGGCGTACAGGGCGATCGCCGCGGCCTGGTTCGTGTTGCCGTTCGTCCGGTAGTTGCAGATGGCATCGCTGAGGATTTCCCAGGCGGAGGCGAAGCGGAGGCGGATGTGGATGCCGCCCGGAGCAGCCTCTTTCCTGCGATCGTTCTGGCTGGGGTTCATCGTTGTCAGCTGCTCATGGAAACAGTTTTACAATATCAGCTCTGCATCACCGCGCGAAGCGCTGCAAGCGCCGCGTCGATCTCGGCCGCGCCGATCCCGTAGTGTGTGAGCATTCGGAAACGGGTTGGCGCCGTGTGGGAGAGCAGGACCCCCTTCTCCTTGAGGCGCGCCATGAATTCGTCATCCGAGAAGCGCTGATCAACGAGATCGATATAGAGGATGTTCGTCTGCACGCGGACCGGTTCGGTGACGAGACCGGGGATTCCGGCGATGCCCTCTGCAAGGCGGAGGGCGTTCGCGTGGTCCTCCGCGAGGCGTCCGGTCATCTCCTTCAGGGCGACGATCCCCGCGGCCGCGATGATCCCGGCCTGGCGCATCCCGCCGCCGAGCATCTTCCGGATCCGCCGCGCCCGCGCGATAAACTCGCGGCTCCCGCAGATCACCGAGCCGACCGGCGCGGCGAGCCCTTTGGAGAGGCAGACGTTCACGGAATCGACGCCCCGGGTCAGCTCCCGGACGTCCACGCCAAGGGCGACGGCGGCGTTGAAGATCCGGGCGCCGTCCAGGTGTACGGAGAGCCCCCGCCTCTTTGCGAGCGCGGCGACGGCGGCGGTGTACTCGGGCGTCAGCGCGGCGCCGTAGCAGCGGTTGTGCGTATTCTCCAGGCAGACGAGGCGGGTCCGGGGGAAGTGAATGTTGTCGCCGCGGATCGCAGCCTCGATCTCATCCAGTCGGAGCGTCCCGTCGGGCTGGTTTGGGATCGTGTGGGGGAAGATGCCGCCCAGGGCGGACATCCCGCCCGCCTCGTTGAGGAAGATGTGCGAGCTGTCGCCGAGGATCAACTCCTCGCCCCGCGCGCAGTGGGTGAGGACACAGGCGGCGTTGCCCATCGTGCCGCTCACGACGAGGAGCGCCGCCTCCATTCCCAGCCGTTCGGCCGTCATCGCCTCGAGGCGGTTGATCGTGGGGTCCTCGCCGAAGACGTCGTCGCCGAGATCGGCGTGAAAGATGGCCTCGCGCATGGCCTGCGTGGGCAGGGTTACGGTATCGCTTCGCAGATCGAGGATGGACATAATCAACCTCCTGAAAATGCTATCATTGTTACATTGGACTTGTATCCGTCCAACGGTCACGAATCTTTCCACACTTCCGGTCTTTCGTCAAGCATTTCAGAAGGCGATGTTGAGGTTGAATCCTGCGGGGCTTTCATGATATGAGAGCTTTAAATTACTCCTGAAATTCGGCAAATCGTCATTCCTGCGAATCCCGGATCAAGGTCCGGGACAGGCGCAGGAATCCAGTCCTTTTCGGAGACAGATTTGAAATCTGTCCCCGATTTCCCGCCTACGCGGGAATGACAAAGCGAGGGTGTTTTTCAAAGGTCTCGATATCATAAAAATAAGAATAAGCTTCGGCATTGCGAATGGATGCCCCGTGAATCACCGAATATGACGATGAGGAGGGAAACGCGCGATGACAGAGGAGACCAAGAAGAAGGAACCGCACGCAGAAAAGCCCCTGGAAAAGATGACGGTCAAGGAACTCAGGGAAATTGCCCTCGAGATTCCGCATGCCCGGGCCGTCCACGACATGAAGAAGGAGGAAATCATCGCCTTCATCAGGGGAGCCCGGGGGATCCGGGACGATGCGCCCGCCAGGAAAAAGAAGAAGGTCGTCAAACTCAAGATGACCAAGCCCGAACTGAAAACCAGGATCCGCGAGCTCAAAGGATTGAAGATGCGGGCGTGGGAGGAGAAGGACGGCAAGAAAGTCAGAGTCCTCCGGCGCCTGATCAGCCGTCTGAAGAAGAAATCGAGAAACGCTGCCGGGGCCTGACGCACCGGCCGTTTGTTGAAAAGAGGGTCAATCTGCGCGGGGGGGAGACGCGTCCCTGTCGAAATTCAGGGTCGGCCATGAGTCTGCCCACTTCGGCGGCCGTTCAATATGCAACTCCGAATTCATAGGATAGGTTCACAGACCATGAATCCCGCCAGCCGTCTCCGTTGGATCCCGACGATACTGCTCGCCCTGACCGTCGCGGCGTGCGGCCCGCAGGCCCCGGGACGCGCCCCCGCCGGGAGCGCCGCCGCCACCCCCGCCTACGGGGACATCATGGTCGAGGGCTCCATCGGCGACGCCTCGAACCTGATCCCGCTGCTGGCCTCGGATTCCACGTCCCACGAGATAGCCGGGCTGGTCTTTAACGGACTCATCAAGTACGACAAGGACGTGAACGTCGTGGGCGATCTGGCCGAATCCTGGGAGATCTCGCCGGATGGCCTCGTCATCACCTTCCACCTGCGCAAGGGGGTGCGCTGGCACGACGGCCGCTCCTTCACCGCGGCGGACGTCATCTATACCTATCAGGTTACGGTCGATCCGAAGACGCCCACGGCCTATGCAGGCGACTTTCTCAAGGTGAAGAAGGCCGAGGTCCTCGACGACTACACCTTCCGGGCGACCTACGAAAAGCCCTTTGCTCCGGGTCTGATGAGTTGGTCGGTCGGTATCCTTCCGAAGCACCTCCTTGCCGGGAAGGAGATCACCACCTCCCCGCTCGGTCGGCATCCGATCGGCACGGGTCCCTACAAATTCAAGGAGTGGGTGACCGGGCAGAAGATCGTTCTCGTCTCGAACCCCGACTATTTCGAAGGCCGGCCGTACATCGACGGCTACATCCTGCGGATCATCCCCGATACGGCGACGATGTTCCTGGAGCTCCGCGCGAACGGCATCGACCGGATGGGGTTGACGCCGCTCCAGTTCACACGGCAGACGGAGAACAACCTCTTCCGGGAGAATTTCAACAAGTACCGCTATCTCTCCTTCGCCTACACCTACATGGGCTACAATTTGAAAAACCCCCTCTTCATCGACAAGCGGGTCCGCCAGGCGATCGCCCATGCGGTGAACCGGGAGGAGATCATCGATGGTGTGCTGCTGGGTCTCGGGAAGCCCGCAACCGGACCCTACAAACCGGGGACCTGGGCCCACAACCCGAAGGTCCGGGCCTACCCCTACGACCCGGCAAAGGCCAAGGCGCTCCTCGCCGAGGCGGGCTGGAAGGACGCGAACGGCGACGGCGTCCTCGAAAAGGACGGACGGCCTTTCGAATTCGAGATCATCACGAACCAGGGAAACGAGATCCGGGCGAAGTGCGCCGAGATTATCCAGCGGCGCCTCGCCGAGGTGGGAATCCGGGTGAAGATCCGGGTGGTCGAGTGGGCGGCCTTCGTAAACGATTTCATCAACAAGCGGAAGTTCGACGCGACGATCCTGGGCTGGACGATCCCGATGGAGCCGGATCTCTACGACGTCTGGCATTCGAGCAAGACGGGGCCGCAGGAGCTGAACTTCATCTCCTACGGAAACGCGGAGGTGGACGAGCTGATCGTGAAGGCACGCGAGACCTTCGACCAGCCCATGCGAAAGCGCTGCTACGACCGGATCCAGGAGATCCTTGCCGAGGAACAGCCCTACCTCTTTCTCTACGTTCCCGACGCGCTCCCGATGATCCACGCCCGCTTCCGTGGGGTGGAGGTTGCGCCGCTCGGGATCGGCCACAACTTCATCAAGTGGTATGTCCCGCAGGCGGAGCAAAAGCTCGTCATGAAGCCGTAGCAGGCTGTTGAAAAACGCCCATCTGCTGCGTTTCCCTCATCCTTCGCCGTTCAACGTACCATAAAGTAAGCCTCACGGCTCAGGATATCGGGGGCCTTGCATCCGGGCATTTTTGAACAGCCTGACAATTCACGAGGTCGATCATGGGGAAGGAAATCGAAAGGAAATTTCTCGTTCAGGGGGAGGCCTGGCGGTCCCTTGCCAAGGGGATGGCCTACCGGCAGGGATACCTCAACAGCGCCAAGGAGCGGACGGTCCGGGTCCGGACGATCGAGGACAAGGCGTTTCTGACCATCAAGGGGCTCACTATGGGCGCGACGCGTTCGGAGTACGAGTACGAGATCCCGCTGGCGGAATGCAATGCGATGCTCGACAATCTGGCCGAGAAACCGATCATTGACAAGAAACGCTACAAGGTTCCGTTCGCAGGCCTCACCTGGGAGATCGACGAGTTCTTCGGGGAAAACCGGGGGCTCGTGGTGGCCGAGGTGGAGCTCACGGGCGAGGATCAGGCCTTTCAGAAACCCGAATGGATCGGTGGGGAGGTGACGGGCGATCCCCGTTACTTCAACTCGAACCTGATCAAGCACCCATTCACTCGGTGGTAATCGCTGGGGACGTGAACGATCCATTTTTTAAGGAGGCTATCCACGAAAAACTGGTTCATCCGGTTGATACGCACTTCCTGTAGTCAGTAAAACGTCATCCTCGACGAAAATGCTGGATTTCAAGTGGTTATCAATAAAATATTTCCTTGACTTCTCGATTCATTAGGGCCACAAGAAGCACGTTTGAATAGGGCATTGTCAATCGGTTAACAACCAATTTGAACCCTTTTTAGAAGGGTGATGCCATGGAGAGATTATTGAAACCCTGTTTCTGAAAAGAGGCGGGGTTTTGTGTTTAGTGTCAGGGGACAAAGGCGAAATTAAGGATATCCTTCTGAAACATTAAACTGAAAAGGGTGACGGAACATGGGACACAGGGTGGGCAAAGACCTTTACCGCGAGCTTCACAGGAAAATCGACGGGCTTTCGATGAGAGCGCCCTGGAACGAAACCTTCCACGCGATCATCAAAGAGCTTTATTCTGAGGAGGAGGCGGACGTGATAGTAAAGATGCCTTACGGCCTCTCGACCCTGAAGCGGATCGCTTTGCTCTCCGGGAAGGATGAAAAAATACTTTTTGAGGTATTGAACAGGCTAGCGAACAAGGGGCTGGTGATCGACATTTTCCATGGGGACACGGCCTATTATATGCCCTCACCCATGGTCATCGGAATATTCGAATTCACCATGATGCGTACGGGAAACAACTTCGACGCCAAGAAAATGGCGAAGCTTTTCCACGAATACCTTTCATCCGATAACTCGTTCATCGTAGCAAACATGAGTGGCGGTAACACCTTCTCGGTTATGCGGACAATCCCACACGAAGAGGGGTTCCGCCCCGAGGACGCTATCGAGGTACTCGACTACGAGAAAGCCCGGACCATCATCGAAAACGCAAAGCGCTTCGGGATCGGCATCTGCTCATGTAGGCACGAGAAGCACCATTTGGACGAGAAGAAGTGTGAGGTTCCGCTCGATAACTGTACTTCGTTCGGATTTGGCGTGGACTACCTTGTCAGGAACAGGCTCGCGCGAGAAGCGACGAAATCCGAGATGATCGAGAACCTCGCACGCTCCAGGGAATTGGGACTGGTCCTGAGCGCGGACAACGTCCAGAAGAATGTCCAGTACATGTGCCACTGCTGCTGGTGCTGCTGCAACTACTTGGCTGGTCTCAACAAGTGGGGATATACCGAAGCCGTCATCACATCCTCGTATCTGGCCAGGCCTGACGATTCAAAATGCAACGGGTGCAAAATGTGCTCCATTGCCTGCCCGGTCAAGGCAATCAAGATGGAGGACCTGATACCTCCGGAGCCGAAACGAAAGAGAAAGCCGATCGTCAACGAAAGCTGGTGCATAGGCTGTGGAGTATGCACGTTGAAGTGCAAGACCAAGTCAATGCACCTTATTCCCCGGAAGCAGAGAGTCATTACCCCTGAGGACATGTTCGAAAAAACCATGCTCCAGACCCTTGAAAAGGGGAACCTGCATAACATCATTTTTGATAATCCGAACAGTGCATCCCAGGGCTTCATGCGCGCGCTCGTGGGTGGCTTCCTCCGCCTGAGTCCGGTGAAGAAGGCCCTTGTCAGCAATACCCTGCGTTCGAGGTTCTTGTCGGCGATGAAATCCGGGGTAAAATCCCAAGGAAAAGGTTGGTTGACCGAGATGTAAGTCTAATAAATATGATTTTGTATCCATCAACTTTTCAAGAATAAGAGGTTGAATATGGGATTCGTAAAAACATTTGAACAGATCATGGCAAACACGTGGGCAACAGCGGATTTTTATGATGCGCAAATGCTCGTTGTTTACTGGGAAACCAAACCAGAAATCATCGCCAGGCTCCTGCCACCCCCACTCAAGCCCACAACTCATCCAATCGCACTGGCCTTTGTCGCTTATTATCCCAGCACCAATTTTGACGTGACTTACAAGGAAACCGCGTTATTTATAAGCGCGGCATTCAATGGAGAGGAGGGAGGATACTGCCTTGCCATGCCGGTCACAAGTGATATGGCCATGGCCGCCGGACGGGAGTTTTTTGGTTTCCCGAAGAAAATGGCGGATATTCATTACAGGAAGGAGGGTCAGACCGTAGAGGGATGGACGGAGCGACGCGGGACCCGATTTATGGAAATTCATGCCGAGCTCACTGGCAAGTTTAATGACCCAGCAATGCAGGATATTCTCACAGCCACTCCCATGGCTGATGATGGATCAAGTAAGAGAACTTCATATAATTTTAAGCACTTTCCTTCTCCGGAAGGCGGCGGATTTGACTATGCTCCACGGCTGGTGAAACAGGAAACGGTATTCAGACCTAAAGAAGTGCAGTTTGGGGAAGCCGAAATTATTTTCAAGCTATCCAATTACGATCCATGGGCGGAAGTCGAAGTCGTCAAAATGTTGGGTGCCGTCTATACCCGAGGCGACAACTCCATGTTGGGCGGGAAAGTCGTTGCGGAGCTAGGGCCGATGGAATTTGCCCCCTATGCCTTCCTCAAGTGGGACATGAAATAATAGAGATGAGAAAAGGCTCAGTTGCCGAAATGATATTTCGAGAGAGGGTGTTTTTTTACGCACCTTAATATCAACTCATGAAAAGGAGTTCTTATTAAACCATGAAGGATCTGAAAGACAAGGTCGCAGCCATTACCGGTGCGGCATCGGGCATCGGGAGGGCTCTGGCGGTGGGCCTCGCTGAGGAAGGTTGCCACATAGCGATCTCGGACGTGAACGAGTCTGGTCTCAAGGAGACCGCCGGTATGATCGGCAACGGAATCGTCCGGGTCTCCACCCATGTGGTGGATGTGGCGAATCTCGAACATGTTAAACGCTATGCAAGCGAGGTCATTAAAACGCATAAGGGTGTGCATCTTCTCATCAACAATGCCGGTGTGACGGCCATCGACACCATCGAGGATGTGAGCTACGATGATCTCAAATGGCTCATGGGCATAAACCTGTGGGGGGTGATTTATGGATGCAAGGAATTTCTTCCCTACCTGAAGCAGCAGAACGAGGCCCATATCGTCAACATTAGCAGTGTGAACGGAATCTTCACCAACCCGAACAACGGGGCCTACTGCACATCGAAATTCGCGGTGAGGGGCTTTACCGAGACACTCTGCCAGGAGATGAAGGCTACAAAGGTGAAGGTATCATGTGTCCATCCCGGGGGGATCAGGACGAACATCTTACGCAACGCCCGCTTTCATAAGGTTCCGGATACCTCTCTGGGCAAGGAGGAAACTGTAAGGTTATTCGACAGATTCCTCGCACACACCTCGGCAGACAAGGCAGCCAGGATCATCATCTCAGGCATCAAGAAGAACAAACATAGGATTATGGTAGGCCCTGATGCGTATGTTTGTGATTGGCTAAAGAGGCTGTTCCCTGTAAACTTCCAAAAGATGATCTCCAATAAAAAAGTGTCTTTACGGATGAAAAAGAAAATAGGTTCGGGAGAAAAAGATTGAGTGGAAAGCGGCAAGTATTCAACTATCTTTAGATCTGCGGCCATAGTTTCTCTTGTAACTCAGTGAACCATCAACCTTCCCTTTAACCTTCTGGTGAGTAAAATGAGAAGGTGGGGTCATCAGAATGATCTCATATGAACGCTCCAAAGGGATTTAGATTTTCCCTTTGGAGCCCTTTTTCTCTGCCTCTCGTGAATTATCCCTTCTTTATCAAACCCACTAAATCTTCACTTCTAAAAAGGAGGAAACGATGATGGCTACAAAAAAGTCAATGATGGTTCTCTTCGGCATTTTAGTGATCTCAGCCTGGGTTCTTGGGTCTGTCATACATGCAGGGGCGGAGACCATGAAGTGCAGGTCTGCTTCAACATCCACTAAAGATGAGAGAATACCGGTTAGTGATGCAGAAGGACATGTCCTTGGTCTGCAAATAGCAGAAGGGTTGGCTTTCTTTGACAATGGAGAAATAGCAAAGACAAGAGCCCACACAATTTATGACACGATGCCTGGGATAGGTTCTCAGACGATTGTGTATAACATTTACACATTTGAGGATGGGTCCACAATCGTGCTCAGGAACCAAAGAATGCTTGTTACAGATCAAAGCGGAAAAGTCTCTGCCAAGGTCACAGGTGAGATAATTAAAGGGACAGGCCGATTTGAAGGAATAAAAGGCACTATTTCTGCCACCGGGAAGAACTTTCCACCAAGTAAAGGAGAGGCTATGAGGGCTACTACCGATTCAATCTTCACCTATACCCTGCCTACCAAATGACTCTTATAATTTGAACAACCCCTCGGGGGGGTAGGGCCAGAGATGGTTCTGCCCCCCTTGTGAACATTTCTTTTCGTAATCGTTGAGTTTCACAACTATCCGCCGGTGAAGATAAGTAGGTGTAACTCAGACAAAGCCCATTTCGACCAGATTATCAAATCAAAAGTACGCATGAACCAGATGAACCAATAAACTCATCCTTTGCGTTCGTGCAGGTCAGATCACCACCAAGGCGCGCGCGCCGGTTCCGGAGGACCTACGGGAGCTGGAGAAGTGCAGCGCGAAGAAGTACGAAATGGATTATTTCGGCCAGCCCGACCATTCCATCTCCTCCGACATCAAGTTCAAGAAAGAAGCACCGCCGCGGGCGCTGATCCTCAGCCGGTCACATGCAGGTGTGCGCGCAGGTATTTTCGGAGTTCCCCGTAGTCGTTAGAGAGGAATACCGGTTCGCCCGCCCGCTCGTCGATGTCTTTCATGCCCTGCGGGAGGTCGGGGTTGATTCCGAGCAGTTCGCGGATCTCGTCGGGGAATTTGGCCGGATGGGCCGTCTCCAGACTGATGCAGAGTGGTTTGTCGCCGTACAGCTCGAGATAGACCTCAAGCCCCCGCCAGCCCACGGCGCCGTGCGGTTCGAGGAGGACCCGGTACTGGTCGTAGATCCGCTTGATCGTCTTTTTCGTCTCCCGGTCGGAGATGCTGATGGAATAGATGTTTTTTCTCATCTCGTCCAGGTTCGGGATGCGGCGGACGACGCCGGTCCGGTCCACGGTCCCGTCGTAGAGGTCGAAGAAGCGGGCCAGGTTGCTGGGGTGGCCCACGTTCATTGCGTTCGAGAGGCAGGCGCGCGACGGCGAAACCTTCTCATAGACGCCGGTCTCCAGGAAGCGGGGGAATTCGTCGTTTTCGTTCGTCGGCATGATGAGTTTCTCCACGGGGAGGCCCATCCGCCGGGCATACTCGCAGCCGAGGGCATCGCCGAAGTTACCCGACGGGACGGAAAAGATGGCCGGTTCGCCGTCGCGCGAAAGTTGCGACCAGGCCCAGACGTAGTAGACGATCTGGGGAAGAATCCTGCCGAAGTTGATCGAATTGGCCGATGTCAGGTTAAACCCGGCGAAGGCCGGGTCGGAGAAGGCCTGCTTGACGAGGTCCTGGCAGTCGTCGAACTTCCCGTCCACTGAGACGGCCCGGACGTTGTGTCCGATCGTGTCCAACTGCTTCTTCTGCCGGCCGCTCACCTCGCCCCGAGGGTAGAGGATGGTTACGTCGATCCCCTCCACCCCTTTGAAGGCCTCGCCCACGGCGCTCCCCGTATCCCCGGATGTTGCGACCAGGACGTTAAGCCTTGTCCCTGAATCGCGCAAGGCGCTCATCAGGCGGGCCATCATCCGGGCGGCGAAATCCTTGAAGGAGGCCGTCGGCCCCTGATCAAGGCGCATGATGTATTTGCGTGCAAAGACATTTTCCAGCGGCACTTCGTAGTTGTAGGCGTCGTCGATGATCCGCCGGAGCGTCTGTTGGTCGATCTCCCCGGCGAGGAAGGCCTGCGCCACAAGCATTGCGGCTTCCGTGTAGGGCATCCCCTTGAGGGCTTTGAAAGTCTCCAGGGGAAGGACCGGAATCGCTTCCGGCATGAAGAGCCCCTCATCGGGGGCCTGTCCCATCAAGAGGGCCTCTCGGAAGGAGACCGTTTCCCGGAAGGGGGTGATGCCGGGGACCTGGTCGAGATGGCGGTTGGTGCTGTAGTATTTTATCGTTTCTGGCATATCGTTTACCTCGTGATGGGGGTGCATACCATATTTGATCCGGTTTCGCAAAAGATCTCTTGGAGGAGGGTCTATTGAGGATCCCTCTTTTTTTGCCATCGCAATCTCGGACGAAATCTGGTAGATATTACCCTATACGGCGGGAAGATGTCTTGAACAAAAGGAGATCGATCATGAATGAAGAGGCGAAGGTGCGCCTGACCGAAACGGTCCATGGGGCCGGGTGAGCCTGCAAAATAGGTCCGGGAGACCTGCAGGAGGCGCTGAAGGATATGCCGCTCATTACCGATCCGAACCTGATCGTCGGCATGGAGCACGCCGCAGACGCCGGGGTTTACCGTCTCCGCGACGACTTGGCGATCATCCAGACCGTCGATTTCTTCACCCCGATTGTAGATGACCCTTATATCTTCGGCCGGATCGCCGTAACGAACGCCTTGAGCGACATCTATGCGATGGGCGGCCGGCCGCTCACGGCGATGAACATTGTCTGCTTTCCGATCCGGAAGATGGACGTCGGCATTCTTCGCGACATCCTCCGCGGCGGCCTGGACCAGATGCGGGAGGCGGGCGTCCTCCTGATCGGCGGCCACAGCGTCGAGGACGACGAGCCGAAGTACGGCCTCTCCGTGACCGGAGTCATCCATCCCGACAAGGTCCTCTTCAACCGGGGGGCGCTGCCCGGGGATCGCCTGATCCTGACGAAGGCCCTCGGCACGGGCATCGTCAGCACAGCTGTCAAGGGAGGCGTGGCCGATCCGGAGCTCGCGGCCCGCTCCGTCGTCTGCATGACGACACTGAACCGCAGGGCGGCGGAATTGATGGCGGAGCGGTCCGACATTCACGCCTGCACGGACGTCACCGGGTTCGGTTTCTTGGGCCATGCCCTGGAGATGATCGAGGGGAGTGAAACCGGCATGCGGATCCGGGCCGCGTCGGTTCCCTGCTTCCCGGGGCTCCGGCCGCTTGTCGAGGAAGGGATCATTCCCGGCGGTCTCATCCGGAACCGGAAATTTCGCGAGAAACAGATCGAGATCGGATCGGATTGTCCCGACTGGCTTGTGGATGTCCTCTTCGACCCGCAGACCGCCGGGGGGCTCCTTATGGCCCTGCCGGAAGCGGCCGCGGCAGACCTGCTTGCCCGCATGCGCGAGGCGGGGATCGCCGAGGCGGCGATCGTCGGCGAGGTCACGACGGCGCCGAAGGGAAAGATCCGCGTCGAGTAACCCGCCGGTTATTCATGCTCGAAGTCGATGATCTGGAGGCTTTCGCAGAGGCTCCGATCGATCCAATTCCTTTTTCCGGTCAGTTCCGTCTTTCCCACAGCCAGAACGAACAGAGCAGCGTGATCGTAAACAGGGCGCCGCCGGCCATCGCGAAGGCGGCGATGAAGCCGAAACGGTCGATCAGGTAACCGATGACGGGCGTGAGAACCCCGCCACCCTCCATCCCGGTGAAGTAATAGAGACCGAGGATGGACGACCGGCTTCTGATCGGCGTCTGTCTGATGATGAAGCATTCCGAAGCGGACATCCGGCTGAAGATGATCATCCCCAGGAGAACGAGCATACCTCCGAGAGCCCATCCGTAGGGGAGCATCGTGAGCAGAAAAATGGCCGGTCCGGCGCTGAAGCAGACCGTAAGGACCACCCGGACGCTCCCCAGGCGGTCGGCGAGATAGCCGCCGAGCGGGCTTGCCCAGAAGACCGCCACATAGATGAGCGAAAGGGAGCCGGCGGCCATCTCCTTGCTCACGCCGAAGTGATCGACCATGAGGAACGGAATAAAGGAGATAATGGAGTTGATGATCGCCGCCGTGAACGTCGAGAGGATCAGAAAGACCACGAGGCGGCGCGTGATTTCCGGCGGGGCCGGCGTCTGTTCATCCGCTTTCGACGGGCCGGGGTTTGCCTTCTGCCTCTCTTTCATGCGGCCGAGGAGAATATAGAATACGATACCGAAGGCGACCGTGGGGATTCCGAGTGCGACATAGGCGTTCCTCCACCCCCAGACGTTGGCGATGGCCACGGCCAGAAGCGGCGTCAGGAAATGGCTCGCACCGCCGCCGATGTTGTGAAAACCGAGCGCCCTGCCCATATTCTCGAAGCGCACCGAGGCGGAGATCAGCGGCGGTGCGGACGGATGGTAGCCGCCGGCCAGGAGTCCCATCAGAATTAGAAACAGGATCATCAGAACAAAGGTCTGGGAAAGGCCGA
>Ga0247841_10002909_pt1 | contig 32884 bp, 34 predicted proteins | sample LaCruzMarch2015__2_FD_192410 | JGI IMG/M metagenome (GOLD analysis project Ga0247841, IMG submission 192410) | Freshwater microbial communities from meromictic Lake La Cruz, Castile-La Mancha, Spain - LaCruzMarch2015_18m | ecosystem: Environmental > Aquatic > Freshwater > Lake | place: Spain...
GAGTCGTGGAGATGACATAGTTCTTCCGTCAACAACAAAGAAAGAGGTGTCCATTGCTGCTTGAGGTTGACCATCAATAAGGTACACAACGTTGTCAATCGTTAGTTCTACCGTTACGGTCTTTAGTTCTGCATAAGATTTCTGTGTTATCCTTGACGAACAAATTGAAAATGAAACAGCAATAACCATAAATATTTGAATAACTTTGAAGTTCAACTTTTTCATTGTTCACCTCTATCCGCAAAAATAGAAACCAATGATTCAAACCAATAAAAGAAATAGATCAAATTTTAGTTTTGGTTCATTCTGAATAAATGTACATATTGTACAAATTGAGCATTCCAATCTATAATAAAACCCATAAGGAGGCAAATTATGATAAGCATGAAAGCAACGGATGTAAGAAAGGAATGGAGTAAGGTTATCGATACTGCGATTCGTGAAAAGCCTTTGTTCTTTAAACGAACAAGGGATCAAATCATGATAGCCAATGTCGAACATATGAGATATGTTCTCAAAGATTATGTTTTTACAGCAAAAAAGTTCACCGAGGAAGATGGAAGCATTACTTTATCATTGAACGAACTGGACATTGTTGCTAATGGAACAACCAAAGAATCAGCATTGAATGAACTGGCTAAAAATATTAAAGAATATGCAGAAGAATTCTACCAGGAATTCTCGTATTGGAGCAAAGCACCCAATCGAAAAAACCATGTTCCCTATATTCTCAAAGTACTTCTTTATAAAAATATCGAGGAACTGATATCGGATATTCAATGCCAACCTGGAAAGAATTAAAAAGGTTTTGCGAGAAGGATGGATGGGAATTATATAAGGACACTGACCATTATTATTTTCGTAAAGAGACGTTAGATGGAAATATCAGACGCACAAAAGTATCCAAGAGTCCTGGTGAAATAAAAAAGCATTTATGGAAAGAAATATTAAAAAATCAATTGAAAGTCACAACGGAATATTTCAACCAGAAAATCTAAGAAATTTGTTGGTCGAATAATTTAAGCCAATAAAAGTTAAACTAAATCAGCTCTAACATATCCCCAGTTTTTAAGAATGCTGCATTGGCCTCATCCGTGTCGATATGCATATCCAGGACAAAATCTTCCCGAATGCGAATTAATACATTATTAAAAACAACAGACCGGACTCCATCCGTTTTGACAGAGACGATATCGCAATCTTTGATACCTAGTTTTTTTGCATCAGCAGGCTTCATATGGATATGTCGGGCGGCAATAATCACTCCTTTTTCTAATTCCAGTGTTCCATATGGTCCCACTAATTTTATACCAGGCGTACTTTCTATGTTTCCGGATTCCCGAATAGGCACCATCAAACCTAATTTAAAACTATCGGTAATGGAAATTTCAATTTGTGTTTCTTTGCGGACTGGTCCAAGGATTCTTACCTTGTCAAGCTGTCCTTTGCAAGTAACGAGTGAGACCATTTCGTCGCAGGAGTACTGACCTGTTTGGGATAAATCCTTGCATTTGGTTAGTTGGGAGCCAGGTCCAAATAAAACTTCAAGATCTTTTTGCGTTACATGCAAATGGCGATTGGACACTCCGACGGGAATCAATTTTTTTTCCATGGCATATTCCTTTATTACTCAATTTTAATTTGACTTAAAATGTACAACAAACTAATGAAAAAAGTTACCCAAAAGGCTTTTGAGAGCTTTAGATTATCAGTACCGTCCGTATATTTCGAAATCATATGGATCAGTCCATACAATAGTATACTAACGACAAGTCCTTCAACTGGATTCATCGTAATGATTGTGATCAATAAGAATAAGAGGAATGGAATCCAATCGACAACTTTTTCGACAGATATGTTTTTTAGTTGTGATGCGCAAATGGTAATTCCCACCAATATAAACAGCAACGGTGTACCGGCTTGGGAGGTAAAAATGCCGATTGGACTTAAAAAAGCTGTGAATAGAAGAAGCAATCCGCAAAAGAAAGCGGTTAAACCTGTTTTGGCTTCTGTAAAAATCAAAACGGCAGATTCCTGCGCATAAGAAAAGGCTGTGGTATTGAATAAAATTCCAAAAAGAGATGTTATCGAACTAAATTTTGTTAATTTTACTGGGGAACAAGACTCGTCTTTCGTGATTATGGGAGTTTCTTTTGAATTTTTTTTCTCTGGATTTGTAGGAGCTTTTGTTTTTGGATTGGAGAGATTTTCCAAAGAATTTAACACAAAAAAGTTTTGGAAAAACAAAGTGATGAAAAAGATAAAGCTTAGTTTTAGTAAACCTGTGGATGATTTAAGGATTCTGAAAAAACTGACCCATGTATTTACAGTGATTCCATGGCTTGTGACTAGATTTGTAAATAGGAGAGAGAAGCCTTCTTTTCGTAATCCGACAGGACCAAAAGCCTGGAAAGTTGTAATATTGCCTTTGATAGGAGACCCCCATTTTATCGATAGGAAGAAACCAAGGAGGCTAATTAGCAGAAATACAAACAAAACGATGTTTTTTGGATATTTTTTTTGAAAAACGATATACAGGATGATACCCAATAAAACAAGGACAGAGATTGGGTTTAAGATGTATCCAAGGTAAATCGGCATTTGAATTTGTATTTGTGGAAGCAAATCCCCAAGAGCTGTGGCTGGTTCTGGAGAATTTACTGAATTTAAAATACCCGATCGGAATAAGCCGAAGAAAACGAAAATGCATCCTAATACAAACGGGAATACGTTTGATATGGATTTCGGAATCCATTCTTTCCAATTTTTATCCTTAATCCAGAAAGTAAACACATAATAAGAAAGACAGCCGATCAATGCAGAAACAAGTACATATCGGAAATCGTACCCCAAAGAGGTTCTGCCATATACAGAAATTAATATTGTGATTAAAAGGTTTGGCAGTACGGCGTAGGGAACATTGTAAAAAATTCCACTCAGCATGGTAAGCGTTCCAGCCAATAATGGAATCATAAAGAGAAGGACGGGAAGAATCATATTGGAATTGTTCGCATCAAAACAGGATTTTAATAAATCAGCACAAATCTGGATGCTGGCAAAAGAGATCAAAAAAAGGATTAGACCGGCAAAAAGCTCATTTTTCATCGTGGTTTTATTTTCTTTTAATTTAAAAAGAGTTTGTAATGTCATTCTATTTTTCCTCTCCCATATACTTTTTTGCTAGTTCTTGATAATGGTTTCCGGATACAGTTATTTTTTCAATTTCTTCTGAAGTTAGGCTTCGAATCACTTTTCCGGGGCTTCCAAACACTAAGGAACCTTCAGGTATTTCTTTATTTTCTGTAACAAGTGATCCTGCCCCAATGAGGCAATTTTTTCGGATACAGACTCCATTCAAAATAATAGCACCCATACCAATCAAAACATTATCTTCAATTGTGCAGGCATGGATGATCGCATTGTGCCCAATCGTGACATTTTCACCAATCAAGGTTGGTCTTTCCCTTTCTACATGGACAGTAGCATTGTCCTGGATATTGGAGCCTTTGCCAACGAGAATAGGGGAAAGATCAGCACGAAGAACGGCATTGTGCCAGATACTAGCGTTATCTAGTATGGTGACATCCCCAATTATTTGGGAGCCATCTCCTATGTACACCGAAGACTTTATCATTGGTTTTTTCCCGTCAAATGCAATCAACATGAAACTATAGTAAAAAAAACATTCGCAAAATGCAATGATTGAAATTTTAACTGATCGATTTATAATGTAGCAAACCCTGCAGTGGTTGTGCTTCATCGGTAGGTTTGAACCAACAGTAATGAACCAGGAGCGTCAACTAGTACTGGATGCACTCCTTTGAGAGCAGAAATTATTAGTTCAACTTCATCTTTGTAAGATAGGTTCAAAAATCTGCCGACCACGCCACCGTGGGGATTTTTATTAAAGGAGAGCCATGACAAACCGGGGGATTGTTCGACAATTGGTGAATGAAAAAGAGGCTTTGGTTGAATTAACGGGGAAAGATAAAGCAGAAAAAATTGATTGTCATACGAGTTCTTGTGAAAGTTGTGAATCTTGTGGAAAGAAAAATAAATTTTTACTGGCAGATTTTACAGAAAAAGTCCAAGTGGGGGATGTTGTTATTATCTATACCGAAACCTACAAATACAACCTGGCCGTGTTTGTCACATTCATTCTTCCATTAATAATGCTTTTTATTGGAATAGCGATCGGCAGAGGAAATGAAATGAAAAGCCTTATTTGGGGTGGAATTTTATTTGCTTTTTCTCTTATTTTTGCTTATATATTTGATAAGTCATTTAAGGCAAAGGTCATAATTTCAAAAGTAATTGAAAGGAATGACTAGATGGACAGAAATGTTTTTGGTGGGTTGATTATAGGAGTGGCGCTTGGCTTTTTGGTTGCATTGTTGACCGCGCCTGAGGAGGGATTTATGTTTCGAAATCGATTCATATCCCTGATTGAAGGCAAGGTACAGCCCATCCAGCTAAAGAAAAGATCATCTTCCGGATCCATCGAAGATGAGTTGCATTAAGCGATTTAAAAAAATTAAAAGCATAAGGAGACAAGCGATGAAGAGAACGTTCAAGCTTTTCAGCGCTTCAATGATTCTGATTCTCTGCGTTTCCATTTCGGCCAATATAACCTTTGCCCAAAATGCAAAACTAATACTAAAAACGACTCACGACAGGGTTGAATTGGGAAATAAAATCCAAATTGATGTTGAAGTGAAAGAGGTCAATGATCTTTTTGGCTATGAGTTGAATCTATCCTATCCTTTTGAAATGGTAGAATTTGATTCTGTTGTTGAAGGCAATTTCTTAAAGAATAACAAAAAGCAAACCATATTCGAAAAAACAATCGATCCCCAAAATGGACAAATCCTTGTATCATCTGCATTAGCTGGTAAGAGCCCTGGTATTAGCGGGGATGGAATTCTTTTTTCCGTTGTGTTTAAGACTCGATTTGTCGGGAAAGTGAAGTTTTTGCTTACTAAAAATAATGTTTGGAATTCAAATCTGTCTTTAATGCCCATACAATCTGGTGATGTAACGATCGAAATATATAAAATCCTCGATTCGCCCATCCTTTCCGTTGAACCTTCTATTTTGGATTTTGGTTCTGTCAATTTCGGAGAAGTTCCAGAAAAAACGTTTCAGATTTCAAATAAAGGCAAAGGGAGTATTGAGGGTGAAGTAGCTTCTTTAACCCCCTGGATACGGGTTACTCCGCAAACCTTCTCTGACCCGACGGAAATAAAAGTTATGGTTACAACGACTCTTCTGACGCCAAATGATAGTTACAGCGGTGAGATCAAGGTCCGAAGCAATGCTGGAGAGGTAACTGTTGCCGTCAAAATATACATTGTCCAGATCACAAAACATGATCCACCGACTCTAAAGATACTAACACCAGACCCAGATATGATTTCCAGGGATAAGCGCTTGTTTATTTTATGCGAAACTACTCCTGGCGCCTTTGCATCAATCAACAATCAAAATGTAGCCGTAGATATAGAGGATGGTATTTTTTTCATGAATATTATTTTACGGGAAGGGAAAAATCAGATTCCCATTGCCGTTTGGGATGCGTATGAAAATAAAAAGGTTGAAACCATCACTGCTACATTAGATACTACACCTCCAACGTTGACCGTTGACGGTATTCCTCTTTTCTCATTTAGCGACAACTTAATCATCACGGGCAAAACAGAACCGGATGCTGATTTAACTTTTAATTCACAGGCTTTGCTTGTAGCGAAAGATGGTAGTTTCTCTGTTTCATATAAAGCGATCAATACGATCAATCAATTAATTTTTACATCTCGGGACGCATTAGGCAATAAAAGAAACGCCATTCGAGTTTTCTTTTACAGACCGGTGCTTCCCAATGTCATCATACTGACTGTAGGAAGCTCAAAAGCATCCTTCAATGCTCGTGAGTTTGATATTGATGCTCCTCCGGTGGTTTCTAACGGCAGGGTTCTTGTTCCTTTGCGCGTGATTGCAGAAATTTATGGCGCCGATGTGCTGTGGAAACCGGAAACAAAAGCGGTGAATATATCTCTGGTGTCTACTAAGATTTTACTTACAGTTGGCCGTACGTCCGCTTTAATGAATGGGAAAACGGTTACATTAGATACACCCCCCTCTGTAATAAATGGTAGAGTCATGGTACCGATCCGATTTATTTCTGAAGCTTTCCAGTCCTCGGTAGAGTGGAATCAGGAAGAAAAGAATGTTATAATTCGCTTCTAATATGGAAGCGAACAAAATAAGGCACCGACTCAGGATTTTTTATCCTGGTTTAATACTGGGCAGTTTATTTGACGCTTTCGGATATGCTGGTTTTTTAATTCCTAACAAACTCAATATGGGTGGAATTGCTGGAATAGCCATTATTTTTTACCACCTATGGGGTATACCGGTTGGGGTTTTATATTTTCTCTTGAATGTTCCAGTTTTTATATGGGCTTACTTCCGGCTTGATCGCAGAATTCTACTGACTACATTCTTCTCGGTAGCTTTTAACTCACTATTTATGGAGTTGTTTATACGCTTCTTAAACCACGGTGCTGTAACCAATGAGTTATTTTTAGCCATTATATATGGTTCTGCTCTTTCTGGGCTGGGAATTGGGACCACGTATCGATCCCATGGTTCTTTAGGGGGAACAGATCTTTTAGCACAGATTGTGTATACGTATGTTGATATCCCCTTTGGTCAAATTGTCATCTTATTGGATATGGTCGTGATCATAACCTCCGCCATAATTTTTAGAAACGCAAACCTTGCTTTAATGCCATTGATTGGTTTATTTATCCTGGGGAAAGTGGTGGATTTGGTGCAGGAAGGAATTTCAACTTCAAAATCAGCCATGATCATTACATCAAAAGCAGAAGAAATGAAACAATACATTTTAGAAGACATGAATCGAGGCGTAACCATATTGGAAGGACGAGGTGGTTTTACCAAAGAGGGAAAAGATATTTTGGTTTGTGCTTTTTCTCAATCTCAGCACACGTATTTCAAACATGAGATTAAATTAATCGACCCAAAGGCTTTTATTATGATCGGTTCATTGGATGAAGTAATTGGAGAAGGTTTTGACAAACGCTTTTAACCCATTCGGTGATATTCTTTTTGTAAAAGATGTGATCAAGTTGTATCCACCGAACATAGTGGCAGTCAGCCATGTTAGTTTCTCAGCCCGAAAAGGAGAGTTTCTGTTTTTAATTGGCAAGTCCGGAGCCGGCAAAACAACCCTTTTCCGCTTACTATCAAAACAGGAAGAACCTGATTCCGGTCAAATTTTTTTGGAAGACAAAGATATTACAAAAATTCCAAAATCGAAGGGATATCTGATTCGAAGAAAGTTGGGGGTTGTTTACCAGGACTTTAAACTGATCCAATATAAAACAGTTTGGGAAAATGTGGCTTTTGCCCTTGAAGTGCAGGGTCATAGCGATAAAGTTGTTCGGCAAAGAGTGCCCCAGGTTTTAGAAACTGTTGGATTAAGAAATAAACACAAAATCTTTCCATCAATGTTATCGGGAGGCGAACAGCAAAGAGTGGCAATTGCAAGAGCCATTGTAAACCAGCCGATTATACTGTTTGCCGATGAGCCAACGGGAAATCTGGATTGGGAAACATCATCTGAAATTATGGCATTATTTCAACAAATCAACCAACAGGGAACGACGATTATCATGGCAACCCACAACGAGGATATTGTTCAAAAATCTCAATACCGAACATTGGTGATTCATAAAGGAAAGAAGAGCAATGAGATTCATTATTGATTTTAAGCGGGAGCTTCGGGAAGCTTTTATCGCGTTTCGGCGAAATGGCATAAATACGGCCGGGAGCATTATAATATCAACGGTAGCGCTTCTATCGCTTTCTGTTGTTTTAATGATGAGTATCTATGTTCAGTATGGCACCAAATCCATTGGAGAAAGATTAAATTTAACAGCATTTTTTGATGCAACGGCTACCAGTGAACAAGTAAATGAAATTGTTTTGCTTGTAAAAGCAATGCCATCGGTGAGTAAAGTAATCTACATATCTCCTGAGCAAGCTCTAAATGAGCTCAAAGAAAAAATACCGGAAATAAAAGACTTAGGGATAACCGATAGCCCTATACCCTCATCTGTGCGGATTACACCCACAAATTCCTCCCTTATTCCAACGATTATGACAGAGCTGAAAGAGATGAAAGGGATTTCGTCGATAACGGATGTTTCCGAAGCGGCCAATTCATACTTTGGAATAGTGAAAATTGGTACAATATTAGGACTAGGTTTGATCCTCATCTTTTTTGCTGGTTTTATTTTTGCCGTATCAGCTTCTACCAGCATCTCAATTTTCTCGTTTCGTCGTGAAATAGAGATTATGCAGCTTGTTGGAGCTTCTCATGCTTTTGTTCGAAACCCATTTCTCATCTTAGGAAGTCTTTATGGATTGATTGGCGGGATCATTTCTGCCGGATTTCTTTTTCCTGCCTACCGGCAGATCGATGCTTTTTATCAGAGCTTTATCACCTTTGACCCCTTGCCTTATAACAGTTTGCATCTAATGATCACAATCAACCTAGGCATGATTCTCATTGGTATGATAGTCGGCATAATGTCTGCTGCCTATTCAGTTCGTCGGTATTTCAAATGAAAAAGCTATTCTTGGTTATCCTTCTTTTCACCATCATGATTGGAACAGCTCAAAGCAGTTTTATTACTAGGACCAGTGCAAGATCCGTTGAAGAAGAATTGAAAAATAAATTGGACGAAGCCAACCAGAAATTAAAACATTTAGAGAGTAATATAAAAAAAGCCAAAGAAGACGAAAAAGATCTTCAATACCAATTATTTGGGTATACAAAAGAAAAAGAAGACATTGAAAAGAAAATGGACCAAAAGGGAAAAGATCTTTCTCTTCTTGAACAAAAATTAAACATTAAGCAGATAGAATTTAACTTGGTCACAAACCAGGTGGATATACTACAGCAAACCATTTTGGACAAAGAAAAGAAAATGAAACAAATCCTTACCATTCTTTATAAAAACTACACCCTAAACTATTCTGCTTTTTTGTTTTCTGCTAAATCCTTTAACGAAATATTGGATAAAAGTCTATACCTGCAATATTTATTTCAAGCTAACAAAACATATTTCACAAATTTTACACAGCAAAAAGAGAGTCTGGTTAAGAAAAAGGCAGATATCGTCCCTGTCCAGGTTCAATTAGGTGAATTAAGGTTGCAGAATCAGAACGAAAAAGAGGAATTAAGGAATCTAGAGAACCAAAAAATCAATGCAATCCAAGAAGTTAATTCTGGTATGGTTAAGAACGAACAGACAATCGCTCAATATTACCAAGAAGCACAAAAAACAGAGAATTATGTGAAGGAATTGCTAAAGAAAATTGCAGAAGAAGCACGAAAAAAGAAATTAGGGCAGGCTCCCTGGGGGAAAATTCAATGGCCTCTCTCTGGTAAAGTTACCTCTGGGTTTGGCAACCGGCTTCATCCTATTTTTGGTGTCTACCGCATGCATACTGGCATTGACATAGATGCGGATTCAGGAACTCCTATTCATGCGATTGCTAACGGTATAGTTGTTTTTGCAGGATGGTTAAGCGGATATGGAAATGTTGTTATTTTACAGCATGATTTATCGCATTCTTCTCTATATGCTCATCAACGATCCTATTATGTTGCTTTGGAACAAACTGTTAAAATTGGGGAAGTCATTGGAGAAGTGGGCACAACCGGTTGGTCAACAGGACCTCACCTTCATCTTGAAATTCGGGTCAATGGAGAGCCGGACAATCCTTTGAACTATCTGCCAAAATAAAATATTAATTTAGAAAAGAGTTTAGAAAAGGAATCAAAATGAAATCGAATTGGTTAAAAAGAGGACTATTTGTATTTGTAGCTATCTGTTTTTTTGCCTCGGGCTGTTTGTGTACATATTTATACTTCTTTCGAAACAATTTATTACAAATGCCTTCTACGATGTTTGCCATGAATATTGCTAAAACACAATTTGTCGATCCTGTTACGGATCAGATGATGGCAAAAGGTATCATTCAGGGCACAGGGGATCCATTCAGCGTATATTTTACAAAAGCGGAATATAGAACGTTTGAAAACCAGCTAGCAGAATCTTATGTTGGTATAGGTGTATTGATTATGGATATGAATGGCAAGATGGTAATTCAAAAGGTTTTTAAAAATTCACCAGCGGAAAAATACCAGGTAAAGGTCGGGTGGGAAATACTAAAAGTGGATGGTGTAGATGTTACAGGAAAAGGTATCGATTTTGTTGCCAGCAAAATCAAAGGGCCCATCAAAACGCAAACTACGATCACGTTCGATGACCCTAAGATCAAGAAGAATTATACTTTTACACTAACGCGGGACAGCATTCAGTTTGAAACGGTCGAAAGCAAGATCTTAAAAGACCAAACAGGCTATATAATAATTCACTCCTTTAATGTAGGAACCGCCCGGGATTTTAATAAACATCTAGATCAATTATTAGAAAATCAACCAAAAAGAATAATCCTGGATCTGAGAGGAAATGGCGGAGGGATATTGGAAGAAACGGTTGAAATCGCTAAACGATTTCTTCCCAGTGATTCTGTTTTATTCTATACAACGGGACGCGATAAAGTATTAGAAGCACGCAAAATTGGATCTGCCAAACCGATTGGACTTCCTCTTCTTGTTTTAGTCAACCGGTATTCCGCCTCAGCATCGGAAGTTTTATCTGGGGCAATCCAGGATAACAAGTGTGGTAGAATCCTAGGGGAAAAAACATTCGGAAAAGCTTCGATCCAGAGAGTTTTTCCTAACCCTTTATCCGGTGAAGCTGTCAAAATTACTGTTCAAAAATACCTGACTCCTGGAAAAAAAGATATCACAGCGAAAGGGATAACTCCCGATATTGTTTTTACGTATACAGAGAAAAATTTATTTGCACCTAGCAACATGGAAGATAACATTGAAGCCGATGAAGTCGTTATATTTGCATTGAAGCAATTTTAGTAAACTGGGAGGAGATGTATGGTGACAAATCATTACCAATTGAATATTGAGACGGTATTGCAGATTTTTCATACAAACCCTAAAAATGGACTGAATACCGAGGAAGTTGATAAACGCCTTCAGCATTATGGGAAGAACCAATTTGTAAAAGGCAAGCCGACTTCTTTGCTTGAACTTTTTTTAGGCCAGTTTAAAAGTATCTTGATCATAATTCTAATTTTTGCTGGCATTGTTTCCTTTTTAATGGGAGACAAGATCGAAGGGTATGCGATTCTCTTTGTAGTTCTTCTCAATGCTGTTCTAGGATTTGTACAGGAATATAAAGCAGACAAATCTGTAAAGGCAATACAAAGTTTAGTGTCTCCCATTGCTAAAGTGATACGAAACGGTTCTCGGGAGGATATTCCACAAGAAAATCTCGTACCGGGGGATATTGTAATCCTGGAAAGTGGTGACAAAATCCCAGGGGATATGCAGATTATTGAGAGTTTCCGCTTAAAGATTGATGAATCCATGCTAACTGGTGAATCGGTTACCGTAAGTAAGTCGTATGAACCAATGATCGAAGAACAGCATAGTATTGGTGATATCCACAATATGGTATATATGGGCACGATCGTTGTGGATGGACGGGGTAAAGCAGTTGTCGTCCAGACGGGAACCAAAACAGAGCTGGGAAAGATAGCCGATCTTACCGAAAATGTTAAAGTCGAGAAAACACCTCTCGAAAAAAAGTTGGATGTTTTTTCCAAAAACCTGACGATTATCCTTGGATTAGTTTGTGGAGTAATTTTTACAATCAACTTGATTCGACCAGGTTCTTCATTACAGGATACATTTATTTTTGCTGTTTCCCTTGCGGTAGCAGCTATTCCGGAGAGCCTTCCTGCTGTAACAACCATTGTTTTGTCCTCAGGTGTATCCCGGATGAGTAAACGTAAAGCAGTTGTCAAAAGATTATCCTCTGTCGAAACTCTTGGATCCACAACAGTAATATGCACGGACAAAACGGGTACATTAACTGAAAATAAGATGAAAGTGGAATTTGTATACACCAACGGATTAACCTATTCCACCAAAGATCTTTTGCCAGATAAGCCTGAGTTGGATATGATCCAGAATATTTGCTATTTTAATAACGATTCTTATATAGAAAACGGAAAGGAATTTGGTGATCCAACCGAAATTGCATTGTTAAATATTGCTTTGGACAAAGAGAAAAAGTATAAGGAGATTCGTTTTAATCGGCACGATGAGATCCCTTTTGATTCCACTAGAAAAATGATGAGTACACTGCATCGAATTTCTGATAAACCATTTTTCTTTACAAAAGGTGCATTTGAAGAAGTCATCAAACGCTGTCAATTTGTTTATGATGGAGATAAGATCGTATCAATTTCACCGACCGAAAAAGAAAAATATGAAAATGTTGTTACGGAGTGGAGCAAAAATGGTTATCGAGTTTTAGCGCTGGCCTATAAAGAAGATATTAAAGAAGTTTCCGAAGAAAAGCTCATTATGGCTGGTCTGGTAGCCATGAGAGACCCGATTCGACCGGAAGTATTTTCGGCTATCCAAAAATGCAAGGATGCTGGAATTCGTGTGATTATGATGACAGGAGATCATTTGGAAACCGCAAAAGCCTATGCACGGGAACTCAATATGGCAAGTCCGGATGATAGTGCCTATAACCACCAGGATATGGAGGCAATGACAGAAGATGAATTAAGTGAAGCCTTGCAAACGACCACAGTGTTTGCCCGAATTACTCCAGAAGATAAGTATCGAGTGGTAGAGGCTTTAAAAAATGATGGAGAAATTGTTGCTATGACCGGAGATGGTGTGAACGATGCTCCAGCGCTTCGAAAAGCAGATATAGGCATAGCAATGGGCATACGGGGGACGGATCTGACAAAAGAAGTAGCTAGCTTGGTTCTTTTGGACGACAATTTTGCCACAATTGTGAATGCAATTGAAGAAGGCAGGGTAATCTATGACAATATCAAGAATACTATTTTCTTTCTCCTGTCTTGTAATCTAGGTGAAATTTTACTCGTTATTTGTGCGATTGTACTTAATATGAAAATGCCAATGGGCCCCTTGCACCTCTTATGGTTGAACTTGATAACCGATAGTTTTCCAGCCCTGGCGCTTGGATTTGAAAAAGCAGGCAAGGATGTTATGAAACCGAGGAATGATACAAAAAATAATTTTCTAACCCGAAGTTTTCTATCTGGCATTATGTTTCAAGCCTTATTTATTGGCGGGGGCTCTTTCTTTCTTTTTTATCGACATTATTCCGCTGGAATCCTGGAAGCTACAACGGTTTGTTTTACAGGACTCATCATGATTGAACTGTTTCGAGCTTTATCCACTCGAAACCAGAATCAAACGATTCTCAAAATTGGGATATTTTCAAATCCTTATATGGTTTATTCCCTAATTCTTTCTTTCGGGTTCTTATTATTAGCCCTTTATGGACCGATTGCCTTTTTATTCAATTCGATTTTCTTGAGCCCAGGGCAATGGTTGGAAATAATTGTCACTTCAATTGTTGTATTATTTTTTGCAGAAGGTAGAAAGCTTTTGTACAAAGTAACCTCATGAAAAGTAAATCCTTCCTTGTTGTAATTTCTGGTCCGTCTGGGGTTGGCAAGAAGACAATCATTAAAGAGCTTACGAAAATGAATCCAGATTTTATTGTTTCCATATCAGCAACTTCCAGAAATCCCCGGATTGGTGAAATAGAAGGGGTTGATTACTACTTTTTATCTGAGAAAGAATTCATTGCCCGCATTGAGAATCATGAGTTTCTGGAGTGGGCCATGGTTCATGGGAACTATTATGGTACTTTGATCCAGAACTTTTTGAAAGCAAAAGAACGAAATATGAACTTACTTATGGAAATTGATGTTCAAGGGGGAAAAACGATAAAAAAGAAATTCCCACAGGACAGCATCCTGATTTTCTTATTACCGCCTACATTTGACGAATTGGAAAAGAGGATTAAGGGCAGAGGATCGGAGAATCAGGACCAAATAAATATCAGGCTTAAAACGGCAAAACTTGAACTATTGGTTGCTAACGAGTATGATTATACGGTTATTAATGATGAACCAAATCTATGCGCAAAAGAGATAATGTACATATTAAAAGGGAGCAGACTTGATGAGAAAGAAAGAACAAAACGTAACCATTGAAGAATTAATTAGTAATTTTGAAACCAACAAATATTCATTAGCTTTGAAACTGATGGTGCAAGCGGTAAGAATCGCTGCCGTCAGAGGGCAGTCAATCCCGATCGGTAATTATTATACAAACCTTATTGAAAGTGCGAAACGGAGTCTTTTGTCCGGTGAAAAGATAGAACCAGAAGCAAAGGATGATTTATTCCGGTAATGGATTTCACCTATCAGACCATTTTGGAGGCTTTACCCCATCGTTTCCCTTTTTTACTCGTTGATAAGATAACCGAAATCGACAAAGATACCATTGTTGGTGTCAAAAATGTCACTTTTACCGAACCTTTTTTCCAGGGTCATTTTCCAGAGAATCCAATCTTTCCTGGAGTATTGATGGTTGAAGCATGCGCACAGCTATCTGGTATTTTATTGTATTACAGGCAAGACGGACCTTCCAGTCAAAAAACAAATGGTTTATTTGCTGGAATTGAAAATTTTTCTTTCAAGAAAATTGTGCGTCCCGGCGACCAATTAATTTTAAAAAGCACATTAATCCGATCCAAAATGTCTGTTCATCTTTTTAATGTCAGCATTACAGTAATCGATGAAATCGTTGGATCGGGTGTTCTGAAACTAATTTTCACTTCAAAAAAATAGGGGTTTTATGAAAGATTTTCCAATCCGAATTGCTGGTATTGGTCATTATGCTCCTGAAAAAATTGTGTCCAACCAAGACTTCGAAAGAATTATGGATACATCGGACGAATGGATAAAAAGCAGAAGCGGAATTGAAAGAAGGCATTATGCGGACCCAACCCAGGCGTCCTCTGATTTGGGATATCTTGCTTCCTTAGAGGCATTAAAGGATGCACACATTTCTTCGGAGCAAATTGATTTAATCATTGTTGGGACTTCTTCCCCAGATATGTTGTTTCCCTCTACAGCTTGTATTATTGCTGATAAATTGCATTGTAAAAATTCCATGGCCTTTGATGTTTCGGCGGGTTGTTCTGGTTTTTCCTATTCTTTATCGATTGCTTCGCAGTTTTTAAAAACGGGGACGTATAAGAATGCTCTGGTGATTGGAACAGATACAATCTCCCGATTTATTGATTTTTCTGACAGGTCTACCGCCGTACTGTTTGGTGATGGTGCCGGGGCTTTGCTTCTGACAACCGACCAAGCAAAATCCAACGCCATTCTTGCCACAACGAATGGTTCTGATGGCAGTGGAGCCTGTCATTTGCTTATGCCAGCCGGTGGATCCAGAAGACCAGCCACTTGTGCTTCCGTAATGGATCATGATCATTTTGTCAAAATGAATGGTAAGGAGATTTTCAAGTTTGCTGTACGTGTGAGTGATTTGATTATCGATCAGTTATTAGCCGATGCAGGATTAAAACCAGAAGATGTAGACCATTATCTATTTCATCAGGCGAATTTCCGGATCATTGAGTCTGCTGCCAAACGACTGCATCTCCCGGATAGTAAAGTGATTGTCACGCTGGATGAATATGGGAATACTTCCTCGGCAACAGTACCGATTTCTCTTTCTGTTTGTACAAAATCTGGTAGAATAAAAAATGGAGATTTAATTCTGATCGCAGTCTTTGGAGCTGGTTTAACCTGGAGTGGCGCATTGGTGAGGTGGAATTTGAATGGGTGATTTGGATTTTTCTGGCAAAACAGTACTAATTACAGGAGCACAGAGGGGTATTGGTCGAGAGGTTGCTTTGGCTTTTGCCGCCAGAGGAGCCAGAATTTTCTTTAATTATCCCAATCAAGAAGAGGAACTAAGTGCTATAGAAACTGTTACACTTATAGAGAAATTAGGTGCGGAAGCAACAAAATATAAAGCTGATGTTCGCAACACATTTGAAATAGACGATATGGTTACAGATATCATTCAGCAATCCAAACATATCGATATTCTAATAAACAACGCCGGGGTTACAAAAGATAATCTATTAGTAAAAATGACCGAAGAAGACTGGAAGTTCGTTTTGGATGTTAACTTGAACGGTGTGTTTAATTGTACAAAAAGAGTCGTGAAAGAAATGATGCAGAAGAGGCAAGGTCGAATTGTGTCGATCGCCTCTGTGATGGGTCTTTCGGGCAATGCAGGCCAATCGAATTATGCCGCTTCCAAAGCTGGTATCATTGCTTTTACAAAATCAGTAGCCAAAGAATTCGGATCCAGGAACATTACAGCAAATTGCGTTGCTCCCGGATACATTGAAACAAAAATGACAGAAGCACTTCCAGAAGAGTTTAAAAAAACATTTCTGGAAAAAGTGTTTATCAAGCGATATGGCCAGGCCAGGGATATTGCCAATGCTGTATTGTTCTTATCATCTGATATGGCAGGCTATATCACCGGACAAGTAGTGGTTGTTGACGGTGGATTAATTTTATAAGGAGGATTCATATGACAGAACAAGAAGTTTTAACAAAGGTAGCTCCCATTATCGCTGACAAATTGGGGATCACCCAGGATCAGGTCACCAATGAGGCCCATTTTATCAACGACTTAGGGGCAGATTCACTCGGTTTAGTCGATATTACAATGGCACTGGAAGAAGAATTTGGTCTTGAAATTCCAGACGAAGAATCATCAAAGCTCGTAACGGTTGGAGCCATGATTGGCTATATTCAAAAGAATGTAAAATAGCCAGAAACCATGAAGGGCAGAAGAGTAGCAATAACGGGTCTGGGTGCTGTGACAGCCCTCGGAAACAATCAAGAGGATTTGTTTGCTTCTTTGTTGCAGGGAAAGTCTGGCATCTCAAAGATAAAAGGATTTGATACAACCGATTTCTCAGTAAAAATTGGAGCCGAAGCCGTAAATTTTGATCCAAAAGATTTTATTCCTGGTAAAGAGATTCCACGGATGGACCGGTATTGCCAGTTTGCCTATGCTTCCGCTATGATGGCTTTTACCGATGCTCGTATTGAACTAACCTCCACTGATAAAGAGAAATTTGGAGTGATCATTGGCTCTGGCATTGGCGGAACTATGACATTTGAGAATGAAGTTAAGCTGTTAAATGAAAAAGGACCCTCAAGGGTTAGCCCGTTTTTTATCCCCAAACTCATTGGCAATATGGGTGCGGCTCACACTGCCATTGCTCTAGGCGCAAAAGGATATACATCTGATCCAGTAACGGCTTGCGCATCCGGTACAAATGCTGTAGGAGACGCGTATCGTCGTATCAAGTATGGTGATGAAGATTTTATGCTGGCTGGAGGCGCAGAAGCAGCTGTTTGCCCTATTTCAGTCGCAGGATTTGCTGTCATGAGAGCTCTTTCGAGACGGAACGACGAACCGGAGAAAGCGTCCAGACCTTTCGATAAAGATCGTGACGGTTTTGTTGTAGGAGAGGGAGCTGGGATTTTATTTTTAGAAGAATGGGATCATGCCGTCAACCGGGGTGCCCGAATTTATGCCGAGATTGTTGGTTATGGCGTTACATGCGATGCTTTTCACATTACCTTGCCGGATCCGTTAGCGGAACAGCAAACCAAATGCATGCAAAAAGCAATTTTAGAAGCGGGGATAGAAAAAGAACAAGTTGACTATATCAATTCTCATGGCACTTCAACAGGACCAAACGATGCCACGGAAACCAAAGCGATCAAGAATCTTTTTGATTCACACGCCTATAATATCAGTATTCATTCCACAAAATCAATGATAGGGCATTTATTGGGAGCAGCCGGCGGAGTAGAGGCGGTTGTTACTTCTCTTACGCTTTTTACTGGCAAGATTCATCCTACCATAAACCTTGACACTCCTGACCCGGATTGTGATTTGAACTATACACCCTTAACGGCAATCCAAAGGCAGTTACATTATGGCATCAGCAATTCTTTCGGGTTTGGGGGACACAATTTTTGTATTCTCTTAAAGAAGGCAACATGATTTCATTTAACCGAAGCAATAAACCGACCATCATACGGGAACAGGAAACAATCAAAACCAGTGATTGGGTCAAGTGTCCATCTTGCAAATCGATAACCTATCAAAAACAATTAGAAGAAAACATGCAGATTTGTCCCAAGTGTAATTTTTATTTTAAAATGAACGCAAAACAAAGAATATCTCTTTTGTTGGATGAAGGGACTTTTCAAGAAATAAATCCGGATTTAAAAAGTTTTGATATTTTGGGATTTGAAGACACAAAATCATATGCAAAAAGACTTGAAGATTCGATGCAAAAAACAAGTCTCAACGAAGCAATCCTTACAGGAAAAGCTAGTGTTGAAAACAACCCGCTTGCCATTGGAATTATGGAATTTGAATTTGTTGGCGGTAGTATGGGAGTTGTGGTCGGAGAAAAAATAGTGCGTTTAGCGGAATATGCCCACAAGGAGAACTTGCCTTTGCTTATAATATCCAGTTCTGGCGGCGCGCGTATGCAGGAAGGCATGTTTTCTTTATTACAAATGGCAAGGACCTCTGGCGCGATTGGAAGATTTCAGCAAAATAACGGTCTCTATATCTCTCTCCTAACGAATCCAACCACCGGCGGAGTCAGTGCCAGTTTTGCTTTCCTCGGGGATATTATATTGGCGGAACCAGGAGCAACAATTGGTTTTGCTGGGGCAAGAGTTATCGAACAAACCACAAGGCAAAAGCTTCCCCCAAAATTCCAGACGTCCGAATTCATTCTCGATCACGGGCAAATTGATAAGATTGTAGAACGGAAGCATATCCGAAGGCTTCTTGGTCGAATCCTTACGTTCTATAAACGCGGGAGTATCTACTCATGAAGAACATGCTTCCTTTTGAGAAACCAATGGCGGATATTGTGACTAAGATTGAAGAGCTGGAGATTGAAAGCAAGCAATCCAGTATTGATTTATCCTCTTCGATTGAACTGCTTAAAGCTGAATTGGAATCAGAATCTAGAAAGATTTTTTCAAATCTTTCCCGGTGGGAAAAAGTTCAACTGTTAAGGCATATTGATCGACCAAAAACAATTGATTTTGTTAAAACACTGATCCCAGATTATATATTTTTCTGCGGAGACAGGCTTTTTCATGAAGATCCTGCTATTTTTTCAGCCATGGGGACATTTGGTGACAGAAATCTAATGGTGATCGGTCATAATAAAGGGAAAGACACCAAGGAGAATATTCTGTGTAATTTTGGGTGTGCCAATCCAGAAGGATATCGAAAAGCACTCCGTCTTATGAGATTAGCAGAGAAATTTAATGCCCCGATTGTGACAATAATCGATACGCAAGGAGCCAATCCAGGTATTATTGCGGAAGAGAACGGGCAGTCCGAAGCCATAGCGAGAAACCTGAGGGAAATGTTTTCGATCCAAGTTCCAATCATTGCTGTAGTCATCGGAGAAGGTGGTTCTGGGGGAGCATTGGGAATCGGAGTTGGAGATCGGGTGCTCATGATGGAGCACTCTATTTACTCCGTCATTTCCCCTGAGGGATGCGCATCGATACTATTTCGAGATTCTACAAAAGCACAGCTTTCTGCAGAACAATTGAAGCTAACAGCCAAGGATTTGTACCATTTCAACTTGATCGACGAAATCATACCCGAACCACTCGGGGGAGCTCATCGGGATCCCCGAAGCGCGATTGAAAACGTTGTAAAGTCTATTCAAACCCATTTGATGGTGCTAGATAAACTCAGTCCTTCGCATTTGATGGATTCCCGATATGAAAAATATATGAATCTTGCTTCCTATGACTCAATACAAAGGTTTAATGGATAAGCTAACAAAATTTAACGAAGAACGCCAAAGACTAAATGAAGTAGTTTCTCATTATGCAAAATCTGGTATGAAGAAATTTCTTCATCTGGATCACATCACCTATGAAGCAGGTTCTCTTGACAAAAGGACCAAAGAAATGCTTGGACTTGTTTCTTCTCTTGTACTACGGTGTGATGATTGCATTCTTTATCACCTCACTCAATGTCTTCAATTGGGCATAACACCAGGTGAGATCTTAGAAGTTTTAGAAGTTGGCTTACTTGTTGGAGGATCAATCACCATCCCTCACATTCGAAGAGCCATTGATGTGATGGATCAGTCAATCAAAAAATAGCCTCTTTTAATGGACTCATCAGCTTGAATTGACAAACAACTGTATAGAACTTACAATTCAATGAAATGAAAAATTGGTATGGTTTTTTTTAGTATGCCTTTGTATTTTTTTGCTTTTTTTTATGCCATTTTGGCTATGTTTTTATTTGTTCCCTTTGCAAAAATGATTGGCTATAGATTTGATATCATCGATAAGGTACACAGCGAAACGCTTGAAGATCCAACGATTGAAAACTCTGATAATCGGGTGAAAATCCATAAAAAAGCAACACCAAGAACTGGTGGTTTAGCTATTTTCCTTAGTTTTTGGATTGCCATTATTTTAACAATAGGATTTAGCAAGGAAGTCTTGGGGATATTTCTTGGTTCGTTATTGATTTTTGTGATCATGTTTATCGATGATGCTTTCTCATTAAAACCTGGAATCAAACTCCTGGGTCAATTGTCAGCATCCTTTGTACCCATACTATTTGGTGTACGGATTAATTTTATTAATAACCCAATTACGGGTCAGTATTTTGCCATTGGTTGGATCGGAATTCCTTTTACCATATTCTGGTGCGTTGCTTTTATGAACGCAATGAACTTAATCGATGGACTTGATGGTCTGGCAGGGGGAATTGCAGGGATAGCCAGTCTGGGAATGGTTGTCGTTTCCTTGATGAAAGGGATGACCATCACGGCTATTTTCGGAATGACGATTGTTGGGGTTTGCTTATTGTTTCTTCGATATAATTTTCATCCAGCCTCTATTTTTATGGGGGATAGCGGAGCAAATTTCTTAGGATATATGATTGCTATGATCTCCGTTTGGGGAGGCTTGAAAACTTCCACAAGCGCTATTTTGATTATATCGATTCTGGCAATCGGAGTGCCTTTTTTTGATATATTTTTTTCAATTGTTACACGTCTGCGGAAGAAAAAGAAAATTTACGAAGCCGATCTTGAAAATATTCACTACCAGTTACACAGAAAAGGATGGGGACAGCGAAGAATTGCCTTTTTGTTTTATTCTATTACCATACTGCTTTGCATCATCCCCATATTTTTGTGGATTCGATAAGCTATGGATAAACCTAAAGTTATCTTTTCCTTTGGTACAAGGCCAGAAGCAATCAAAATGGCTCCCGTGATTCAAACATTCCTTCGAGATCCTGATTTTATTACAAAAGTGGTTTTAACAGCCCAGCATCGCGAAATGCTTGATCAAGTAATGGATATCTTTTCTCTCCGGGGGGATTATGATTTTAATATCATGATGCAAAAACAAACCCTGGAGTTTCTTACAAGCACCGTTCTTACAAAATTCCAGGAAGTGCTTGCGCAAGAAAAGCCCGATCTTGTATTTGTCCATGGAGATACAACTACGACTTTTGCCTGTTCCCTGGCTTGCTTCTATCAAAATGTACCCGTTGCCCATGTCGAAGCAGGTCTTAGGTCCTTTGATTTACGGAATCCATTCCCGGAAGAGATGAATCGGAAATTAGCTGATAGCCTTTGTACTTTACATTTTTGTCCCACGATTCATGCTAAAAATAATATCATTGAGGAAAATATCGAATCCAAAGGTATTTTTGTTACCGGTAACACAGTAATTGATTCCTTATTTTATGTAGTAAACTACTTGAAAGAAAAAACACTCGAATCAAAACGAAAAGACAACATAAAGAAAATACTGGTTACACTACACCGTAGAGAATCTTGGGGAAAACCAATCGAAGCAGTTGCCCGGGCGATTCGCGAAGTTGTCCTTGAGAACGAGGATGTCAGTGTGATGTTTCCCATCCATAAGAATCCAATTGTCAGGGAATCCGTAATGCCAATCCTGGGAGACCTTTCCAGGGTCAGTATTGTGGAGCCGATGGATTATTTATCTTTTATTTTGGAAATGCAATCCTCCTACCTGATCATTTCTGACTCAGGCGGGATTCAGGAGGAAGCACCCAGTCTGGGGAAGCCTGTATTACTAACCCGTTTAGTCACCGAAAGACCGGAAGGATTGGAAAGCGGAGTTGTAAGACTCATTGGCACTGACTTCCAAACGGTAAAAAACGAAATCACAAAACTCATTCGTGACCCAATCTATTATCAAAACATGGTAAGAATTCGAAACCCGTTTGGAGATGGAAAAGCTTCAAAGCGAATCATTAAAGAAACCAGGAAATTTTTTTCCCTGCCTGTTCCGGAAGATCTTCAAAGTTTGAGTGATTTTGTATGAGTAAACTTAAAGTGATCGGCGGAAATCCTTTAAATGGTCGAGTTTCCGTTTCTGGAGCAAAAAATGCTTCTTTGCCTATCATCACTGCCTGTCTGCTGATTCATGGAAAAACCAAGCTGATGAATATCCCTTCCATTGGCGATATCCAAACGATTCTGAATGGATTGACTGAAATGGGAGTCATTATAACCCCTGGGGAAGAGACGGGATCATTTTATCTAGACGCATCAGGGCCTATATCCCCCAATGCGCAGTTTAAAGGTATTGAAAAAATTAGGGGATCCCAAACTTTATTAGGCGCCCTGCTTTGCCGTTGTGGTAGTGTAACCCTTCCTCCTTTGGGGGGATGCAAAATCGGATCCCGACAGATGGATCTGCACGTGAAGGGATTAAGCCAATTAGGAGCTCAGGTTTCTTACGAAAATGGGAATCTTCATATGGAAGCTTCTTCATTAAAAGGAGCGCAAATCTATCTCGATTATTCATCTGTTGGTGCCACAGAAAATCTTATCCTTGCCTCTTGTTTGGCCGAGGGAAATAGTATTATTGAAAATGCAGCGCAAGAACCTGAGATTGTCGATTTGATAAATTTCCTGAATAAGGCAGGCGCAAAAATTTCTGGATTAGGATCGAAAACCTTACGAATTGTTGGAACCTCCGAATTGAAGCCGAATCTGTATCATCGAGTGATGCCTGATCGCATTGAAGCTGGAACATACATGATAGCGGCTGTAATAACAAGGGGAGAGTTAATCATTGAAAATATCAGCATTTCTGACTTGAGCTCCCTTATCTATAAGCTCAGAGAAGTCGGTGCGGATATTTCTATTATGGGACAGGACCAGGCAAAAGTGAAGATGGTAAGAAGGCCGGTTCCTTTCCAAATTAAAACGATGCCATATCCAGGTTTTCCAACGGACCTACAGTCGCAGATGCTTGCTTTAGCGTGCGTTGCCAATGGTGTCAGCGTGATTATTGAAAATGTGTTTGATAGTCGGTTTCAAGTTGTACCGGAGCTAGTCAAAATGGGCGCCAACATCATAACGAACCAGAAAATGGCAACCGTTAGCGGAGTGGATGAGCTGACATCCTCGTATGTTGAGTGTCCCGATTTACGCGGAGGCGCTGCTTTATTATTAGCAGCCCTCTCCAGCAAAGGGGAATCAACAATCACAGAAATTGAAAAAGTTGACAGAGGATATGAAAATCTGGTAGAAAAAATAAGCACAATCGGTGGAATGCTTTCAAGAGTGGAGGAATAAATATGGTATTAATTGACGATAAGGGAAGGCTTTTTTCAAAGATCAATCTCTTTGATTTATTTATAATCATTCTTTTATTCGTTGGCTTAGTCTTCGGTATTTCAAAAATTTATAAGCGGTATTATGTCAGAAAGCAATACGATTCTTATACCTTGAAGGTTCGTGCTATTAATATTGATGAAATCGTTGCGAATTCCATAACAAAAGGATTGAGCATAAAAACACCATCGGGAGAGAAATTTGGAGAAATTGTCACCGATCCCGTTGTGGCGGCAACACAAGTGTATGTTACTACCCCTCAAGGTGCATTAATCCCAAGGACGCAACCTAAGCTCAAAGATGCAGATTTTGTCATGGTGATCCAGGTACCAAAGGGGAGCAGGGAAATCCGGTATGGTACCCAGGAGTTTAAAGCGGGAACAACAGGCTTTATCGAATCTGATTTTACAAAGTACACGATACTGATATTATCCATAACTCCTACTCAAAATCCTGTCCCAGCAAAGCAGTAGGAGAAAATGACTAAATCAAACCTGCTTAAAAATGTCGGAATTATGACGATTGGCGCTATGATTTGCAGGATTCTTGGATTTGCCAGGGAAGCGATTGTTGCCAATAAATTTGGGACTTCAGCACCCAAGGATGCCTATGAAATTGGTTCTTATATTCCCATTTCCCTCTCAAACCTTTTAGTAGCTGGGATTGTTAGTGCTGTATTTATTCCAATGTTTACCCGGTATGTCTATCAGGGCAAAAAAGCAGAACTTAAAGAAATTATTGCCGTTGTGATCAATCAATTTAGTCTATTAATGTTTGCCGTCATCATTCTTTTTTGGTTTCTAGCCCCTTTGATTATCAAAATCCAAGCGCCTGGGTTTGATCCAGAAAGAATGGGGATCGCGATTAAAATATTTCAAATCTCCCTTCCTTCCGTGTATTTCCTGGGTTTAGCAGCTCTTTGCTCCGGATCTCTTAATTCCATTAAAATTTTTGGTATTCCGACGCTAGGTGGTATTTTTTTTAATTCTATCATCGTAATTTTTGTTTTTTTCTTTGCAAAACAGTTAGGTATTTATAGCATAGCATGGGCTTTGGTGATCGGATCATTAGGTCAGTTCCTGATTCAGTACATCTGGATGGAAAAAAATCAATTTGGATATCGGTTTATTAAAAAAATTACTCATCCCGTGATGCATGAAATCTATGGACTGATTCTGCCTGTATTGTTGGGATCCGGTGTCAATTATCTGGCTCCTTTTATTGAGCGGTTTTTTGGTTCCAGTCTAGAAATTGGTTCCATAGCAGTTTTAGGATATGCTTTTAAAATTTCCCAAGTTCCCATTGGAATATTTCCTCTTGCCATATCAGCTGTTGTTTTTCCCAGTCTATCCGAAAATATTGTATGCAAAGATAAGCCCGCCCTTGAAAAAAATCTTGCCTGGGCTATGAAATTTATTTTATTGCTCATTGTACCTGCTACATTTGGCATGATGGCATTGTCCTTGCCAATTACCCGTCTACTATTACAATGGGGTGAATTTGGTGTTCAATCTACCGCTATGACATCTATTGCTCTATTTTGTTATTCCCTGGCTCTTGTACCCTGGTCGATCACGGCCGTATTAGTAAAAATATTTTATTCTCATCATGATACGAAAACCCCGGTTTTTGTGGCTTTGATTACGATAATCATCTTGTTTATTGCCGATGCTGTTTTGGTAAGATATTTTCAATATAAAGGATTAGCTCTCGGATCTGCCATTGCTGCCTATATTAATGTAGCTATCCTTTGGGTCATCATCCAGCGAAAATTTAAATGCATCAATGTGGGAATGGTAAAAAGAACCTTTATTGTTTCTATCTCCTCCTCTCTTCTCATGTCCCTTGTCTTATTTTTTACATCCCAGAAAGTAGTAACCAGGTTTTTAGATGTAAGTCTTAAATGGAATCAACTGATTGAAGTGATGGGCTTAATATTCATTGGTTGTTTAATTTATGGAGCTTGCATCTTTTTGCTGGACCGAAAAGACTTAAAGGAAGTGATTGGCAGATGAAAAAAGAAAAAACGCAAGCAGGGATCTTAGCCATAAGAATCATTATCGGTATCATTATCCTGGTTACCTTAGGTTCGGGTTATTATATTTTTAGATTGTTTGCCCATGTGAACCCAAAAAATGAACAAGCGATGAAAATCAGACAAAACTTTAAATTCGATTGGAATGATCGCATCAATATTCTTTTAATTGGGGGAGATGGGCGAAAGAATATCAATATTGGTACACGGTCAGACACTTTAATCCTCGTGAACCTGGATCTGAAGAATAAGAATATTCGATACATGTCAATTCCGAGGGATACATGGGTAGAAGTTCCAGGGCATAGTTTTACAAAAATAAATGCCACGATCAATGAAGCATATTATAATGATGGTGGAGTTGGTTTAACCGTAAAAACAGTTGAGAAACTTATTAAAATGGACGTAAAATTATACATTAGCATTAATTTTGAAGCTTTCAAAAAAGTTGTTGATACAGTTGGAGGCATTGAATTAAATGTTGAAAAAGACATGTATTACTATGACCCAACTGACGGTACAATCATAAACCTTAAAAAAGGCATGCAAACTTTGGATGGGGACAAAGCGTTACAATATGTTCGATTCCGTAATGACGAGCAAGGTGATTTCGCTGTTGATTCGGAGGGACACCTTTATGGAAGAGTTGCCAGACAGGTTCATTTTGTGAGAGCCTTAGCTCGAAGACTTTCAAAAACTCGAAACCTGTTAACCATCAGCCAAGCCATTAATAGTGCTTTGCAATACACAGATACGAATCTGGATTTCTCGGAATTAATAAAACTGGCCTACCAATTCCGTGATATCGATGTCGAAGTGAATTTGAAAGCTGTTACTTTTCCCGGATACCCAACCATGCTAGATGGTATATCCATTGTTCAGCCTGAACAAGAAAAGTTGGATGCATTGGTTCAAACAGAATTTCGAGAGCCACAAACATGAAGATACTAGAAAAAATCTATTCCAACAGCCTATCAAATTGTATCCTTCTGACTTTGGAACGCTGGTTTACGAATAGTATATTATACAAAGTTTTTGCCAGGATCTTATGTTTTATTAAAAAGCAATATCAAGAAAGTCGGTTCAGAAGATTCTTTCTAACAAGGGATTCTTTCTTCTCTGTTTGGTTTAGGGAAGGATTCTTTGTTCATATTATTTCAGCTGGCTTTCTTTTGCTTCATTGGATTTTTAGAATGGGAAGGATAACCTACAACGATTCTTTTCTTCAAGTATTCTGTAAGCAGAGTGGTGCGGATGTATCGCAAAATTGGTTACGCTACACTGCCTCCTTTTTGTATTCCTCTTTCATCGTATACATCATCTTATGCCTTTTCTTTGGATCTGGATTCACAAGAAATGAGATGATGATCTTAATCTTCGTGATTTTCTTATGGTTCGTTTTATCCCAATTGCAGGGAGATAGCAATAAATACTTGGAAAATAGTGTGATATTAAAATGGATTCAAAAAATATATCTTTAATCTTTTCGAAAGACCGAGATTTGAAATGGATACTGTTGGGCGTCCTATTTGGATTGGTTGCTTTTTTTGCCGGAGGACTCAACATTGCCATATTGGTTTGTATGGTACTTTTTTTAATCTGGACGCTTTTAAAGCCTGAACTAGGAATCATCCTTCTGCCCATTTTTGTTTTATTGGATTATTCTATAAAAACATTTACCAGTGGTTTTTTTGGTTTATGGGACGAAATATTGTTTTTAGTACTGTTATTGGCGATTGTCATCCAAAGGATTAACAGAAAGAAAAACTATTTATCCTTCAGCTCAATTGTATATCCCATTGCCCTTTTTATACTGATTGGGATTGCCTCAACGATTATGAGTCCCTATGTCACCTTATCCCAGGGAATTGAAGGGATTCGATCTGTGGTTCAGCCATTTATCGTTTTTTTAATTGTAATTAATTCCGAAATTACCAAAGAGACAGCTCGGTTTTTGATATTCTTGGCTCTTACGACTGCCATAATCGCGGCATTGTACGGCCTGTACCAATCGATAGTTGGTGTTGCTTCCCCTCCAAGCTGGGTGGACAAGGACATGGAAGTCGGATTGTCCAGGGCTTTTTCGTTTTTGGGCAGTCCGAATGCATTTGCAGCCTATTGTGTCCTATTTGCTCCAATTTCTTTGGGTTTCTTATTCCAAGCAAAATTGTCCAGAATACAAAAAACAATTTTTCTTTTTTGCTTCCTATTTCTTTGTATTGGTATTCTTACAACATTAACAAGAGCCGCCTGGCTTGCATTTATTCCTGCTCTTTTGTTATTTGGTATTTTTGCCAAACAACAAAAAATAATTATTCCCCTTATCATAATCATGATTGCCTCAATTTTTATAGTATCCCCCATCCGCCAACGATTTACGAACTTTTTTACTGAAAAATACCAAGAAAAGAGTGAAGGGGGAGGAAGAGCGTATCGCTGGGGGTTGGCGATAGACATTTTTAATGATCGACCCCTGTTGGGTCGAGGGCCGGGAAGCTTTGGCGGAGCTGTAGCATACCGCGCGCAAGCCTTTAAAGGCCTTTATGTAGATAGTTACTATTTAGAAATACTTTCGAATTACGGTTTGATTGGAATTCTTGTTTTCTTGTGGATCCTTATCGAATGTTTTCGAAACTTGTTTTCACTAGCCAATGAAGCGGATAATCCTCGCGATCAGATGCTATCCTATGGTATTATCTGCGGACTGGTAGGTTTTTTAATTCACAATTTTACAGAAAACATTTGGGAGATCATTCCCCTGGCAGTACAATTTTGGTTTTTAATCGGAATAACATTTCGATTACTGAATAAGAATAGGAGTCAATAATGGATACAATCGCTATATTTGGACTTGGTTTTGTAGGACTTCCCCTTGCTCTTACCTACGCTTACAAAGGGCATAACGTCATTGGGGTTGACATTGCAGAGCCGTTGATCCAATCATTAAAAGAAGGTAAGACTGATTCTTGTGAAAAGTTTGGGGATGTTTCAATGGAAACAGTTCTTCAGGAAGTTCTAGCCAATAAAAAATTCTTCCCCACAACAGATGCTGGATATGCCTTGGAAAATGCAAATTTTATTATCATAACGGTTGGGATCCCCGTTAAAGAGAACGGATCTCTTGATTTTTCGATGCTGGATAGCGCAGCATATATGATTGGAAAAGGAGTCCGAAAAGGAACTACGATTGTTCTCCGGTCTACCGTCCCTCCCCAGACGACCCGTTGCCGGTTTAAGCCTATCCTGGAGGAAACATCCCATTTGATTGCCGGGAAAGACTTTTATTTGGGGTATTCTTCCGAACGCATGGCAGAAGGAAAAGCCTACGAAGAACTTACAACTATGCCAACACCCGTGGCAGGAATCAATTCGGCTTCCTTGCAAAAAACAGAAATGCTTTTAAAAATGGTATGTGATTCGGTGATTCCCGTTGATTTAATCGAAGTGGTAGAAATGTCTAAAGTGGTGGAGAATTTGTCTCGAGATATCGATATAGCGATGGTCAATGAATTTGCCTTGTATGCCAACTCTTTGCAGATTGATATTAATGAAGTTGTAAAAGTGGCGAATACCCATAGGCGTGTTAAACTCTTGAGTCCGGGACCGGGTGTAGGCGGGTATTGTATCCCCAATGCTTATTATTATTTGGCAGGGGTTGAAACACCAATTCGAGAGTTAAAAGTCAGCAAGATTTGCCGGGATACAAACGAAGGAATGCCCGATGAAATCATTCAATCTGCCATAAAATCGATCCAAGCGCTTCATAAGAATCCAAAAACTTCTGTTTATGCTATTTTTGGGATGGGCATGAAAGATTATTCCAATGACTTGCGTCATTCCCCCTCGATTCAAGTGTTAGAAAAGTTTCGAAAACAGGGCTATCTCTGTCGATATTTTGATCCCTTGGTAAACATCGACGATACAGGAGCTTGTTACTCTTTAACCGAGTTGTTAGAAGGGGCGGACTGTTTGTTGGTTTTAGCCAAACAAGTGGAAGAGAAAATTACTGATTTGGATTTTATAAAAAAATTAATGAATTCAAATCCTATCCTCATAGATACTAGAAATGTTTTTACCACAGCGGAAGCCCTCAAAAAAGGTTTTGTTATACATAAAATATGATTGAAGGCAAAGATATCCTGATTGTTTCAACATTGGGTTTATCGGATTTGCCTACCCGAAAACAAAGAATTGCCAGGCATTTGAGTGAAAGAAATCGAGTTATATACCTGGAACCACCCAGCACATCACTCGGAAGGATGCTCCGGCCTGATCTCCCCAAACCAGGAATCGATACAACCAATCATAATTTAATCATTATCCGATTGCCTGATATTCTTCCTTTTGGTCTGAAAACACCTATAATCCAACAGATTAATGAAAGAATTTTGCTTCATTACATTGGTCCTATCTTATCTGAATTGAAGTTTGTGCCTCAAATCCTTTGGACATACCTTGTAGATTTTCCTGGTTTGTATGAAGCTTTAAAACCAGAGCTAGTCGTGTATGATTGTGTTGATGATCACTCCTCTTATGCCGGTCTACGATCTCCCCGGTTTGTGAATTGGTTGGAGAAAAAAGTAGTGGGGATGAGCCAGGTTTGTTTTGCTACCACAGAAGAGCTATTGGAAAAAATCAAACCCTTTCAGCAAAACTCATTCCTGGTGACCAATGGCGTAGATGCCGACTATTTTATACAACACCCCAAAACAAGACCGTTGGATTTGCAGGATATGCCAAGCCCCATCATCGGATATTTTGGAGCCATCCAGGAGTGGTTTGATGTTGAGCTCATCCTACAAACAGCAAAAGCCAATCCTATGTTATGTTTTGTATTGGTTGGACCCTATACAAGCGGTATTAAAAGTAGCTTGAATCTTCCGAATGTGCATCTCTTAGGTCGAAAATCCTACGACGAAGCTCCTGCCTACATCAATGCCTTTGATGTTTGTTTAATCCCTTTTAAAAAAAATAATCTTACCTTAAACATTAGTCCCTTAAAGTTTTATGAATATTGCGCTCTCGGTAAACCAACCGTTTCGATACCTGTTAAGCAGATGCTACCTTTAGCAGATTTTTGCTACTTATATGATTCAGAACGAGATTTTGAATGGATGATTCAAACAGCCCTCAGCGAAGATGGAAATCGTAATCAGGAAAGAATCCAGCTAGCGAAGGATAATTCATGGGAGTCAAAATTCCAATTAATGTTCCAAAAAATAGAAGAAATTTCAAAACTAGATATAATCGAAAATTCCTAAACAATATTTCTTTTATTTTCATTGGGTTCTTCTATACTATACATCATAAAAGATTTCAACGGAGGGAAATGTGTTTCTGAAGAGAGTCAAGGTATTGTTTTTGGTAGTTGGTTTCTTGGTTTCAATTTCTTATCATCCCATCAATCTTGCCATAGCACTACCTGTTTCACCTGATGTTTCCCACCAGTCCCAATCGGGTTTCTTTACTGAAAATAAAGGGCAATGGGATCCTGAAATCTTGTTTGTCGGCGATACCAGCTTTGGCAAAGTTGCGTTTACAAAGAATGCCATCTTTTACCGCCTGATATCCTCCCCGAACCACGGGGACGTAACAGTTGGCTCCAAAAATGCGATAACCTCCAACTACCGATCCCAAGACATCAAACTCACATTTGTGAATTCGGAGGCACCACAGGTTAAAGGAGATCAATTATTATCTCACTATACCAATTATTTTCTCGGTGATAATCCTTCAAAGTGGGCATCACACTGTCGAAACTTTACAAAAATCACATATCAGAATGTTTGGTCTGGCATCGATCTTGCTTATTTCTTTACTTCGGAAGGCATGAAATATGAATTCTATATTGAACCTTGGGCCAATGTTGAAAATCTACAGATAAAAGTAAATGGAGCAGTGCTTTCTGCCCAATGTACTTCCTTGCAATTTGTGACTGATATAGGGAAGATCCAGGATTCCAACTTGAAGGTTTTTGATCTAAAAACTGGAGCCATAATAAAGACTTCTTTTCAAATCCAAAATAATATTATCCGCTTTCAAGGGATTCCACAAAATCGAATCAACCAAATCGTCATTGACCCAATAATCTACTCTACCTACCTGGGTGGATCTGGAAATGAAGGCTCCAATCAAGAAGATAGAATCGATATTACCGTTGACCGCTTTGGATATGCTTATGTCTGCGGGTATACCGACAGCATCGACTTTCCAATTGAAGATCCAATCCAATCGATAATTCGGAATAATTCCGACGTATTTATCACCAAATTCAATCGAGATGGATCCAGCCTTGTTTATTCCACCTACCTGGGAGGAAAAAACACAGAATCTTCCAGTAGCATTGCTGTCGACTACGACGGATTTCCGTATATTTGTGGATACACCAATAGTTCTGATTTTCCCCTCATCAATCCATTCAAGAAATATGCGAAAGGGTGGGATGCCTTTGTAATAAAGCTGAATGAGTACGGTTCAGAAATCCTCTATTCTACTTACCTCGGTGGTAACGATTATGATTATGCTACTGGAATAGCTGTTGACCGGGAAGGATTTGCTTATGTCACCGGTTATACCGAAAGCCTTACTTTTCCCACCACAGATGCGTTCCAGCCCGTAAAATCAAACGTAGAAGATGCTTTTGTGTCTAAACTCAATCAAGATGGTTCAGCCCTTGTATATTCAACTTTTTTAGGGGGAAATAATTTTGATCAGGCCAATAGTATATCCGTTGATCCCAAACACAATGCCTATATCTGCGGTGTTACATTAAGCAATGATTTTCCAACCAAGAATCCAATCCAAGGAATTAAAAATGAAAACCTGGATGGTTTTGTCACAAAATTGAATGAAATGGGCGATGAGTTAGTTTTCTCAACATACTTAGGCGGGAAAAATATCGATCGCGTGTTTAGTATTGCTGTTGATCCGATTTCAACAGATCAATTCGGTTGTACATACATCTGTGGAATAACGTACAGCCCTGATTTTCCAACCAAGAATCCAATCAAAAAAGACCTAAAAGGCGGTCAGGATGTTTTTG
>Ga0247841_10002910_pt1 | contig 32872 bp, 29 predicted proteins | sample LaCruzMarch2015__2_FD_192410 | JGI IMG/M metagenome (GOLD analysis project Ga0247841, IMG submission 192410) | Freshwater microbial communities from meromictic Lake La Cruz, Castile-La Mancha, Spain - LaCruzMarch2015_18m | ecosystem: Environmental > Aquatic > Freshwater > Lake | place: Spain...
ATATGCCACTAAATCACAAAGGCACTAAATCCCACAAAAATCAATATAAATCAAATATTATAATCCCGAACTCACGTAATTTTATCCTGTCTGCAGTGTAGAATCTATTGGAGAAAGATTGAACATTTCAGGATGTTTTGCAGTCTTTGTTCTGTAAAAATCTTCAATAAATTTAAAGTCTTCTTCAAAATTACCGGTCGGATATAATACAGGACCAATTCCACCCTCTTTTTTACCATAGTCAATATAGCTAAGAACAATCGGTACTTTTGCATTTATTGCAATATGATAGAACCCTTTTTTCCAATTCTCAACGTATTTACGGGTTCCTTCGGGGGTAATGATAAGAAATAAGTTTTCTTTTTCCTTGAACATCTTACTAATAGCAATTACCATGTTGCTGCTCCTGCCTCTGTCAACAGGGATTCCGCCTAATGTTTTGATAATGCTTCCTAACGGAAATTTAAACATTTCTTTTTTAATAAGGAACGAAATTCTTTTTATACCAAATTTGTAAAAAGCGGCACGCCCGATAATAAAATCCTGATGAGATGTGTGGGGCGCGGCAATAATCACACACTTCTTTAATCCTTCAGGAAAGGAACCTATTATTTTCCACCCGATTAGTTTTAAATATATACGGGAAATTAGTTTGAGCATGAATTTTTGTAAATGTGCACAAAATTAAAAATTCAAAAGAAATAAACATAATTCAAATATTGAAGTTTGTGTTCTGCAATTTTTAACTTTGCACTTGAGTTAAAAATTATTATTGTAGTGAGGAAAAACCTTTCATATATCCTGTTATTATTAATTGCATGTGGTGTTTTTATTTCGTGCAATTCTACGCGTACGCTTATTGACGGGGAATATCTTGTTAATAAAAACATTATTAAAATTGATAATAAAAAAAATGTTAGCATCGACGATATCGGCAGTTATATAAAACAAAAACCTAACAGAAAAATATTGATGTTTTTCAGAGTCCACCTGTCAGTGTATAATATGTTTAAAATAGGGAAAAAAGAGAGAAAGTGGAAAAAATGGCTTTATAATACAATTGGTGAACCGCCTGTGATTCTTGATACTTTATTAACGAATAAGTCTGTTAAACAAATAAAACTTTATCTCAATTCAAAAGGATATCTCAATTCGCAAGTAAAAAAGGAGATTATTTATAAAAAGAAAAAAGCAACTATTAAATATATAATAAAGTCTGCCGAACCTTATTGTATAAGAAATATCAATTATTCTATAGCTAATGATTACATCAGATCGCTGGTGATCAATGATACGGTTAATTCATTGATTAAAACGGGAGATAATTATGATGCTGATGTATTGCAAAGTGAACGGGAAAGGATTACAACCAACCTGAAGAACGAGGGGTATTATTACTTCGCTAAAGAATTCATTTCGTATAATGTTGACAGTGCGTTTGGAAACCATAAACTAGATATTGCAATGGAAATACGCGATCCTGTTGTTAAATCGAATTCCCGCATAAGCGGGACGGATTCACTGATTAAAGTTCCGCATAAGCGTTACTTTATCAAGGATATCAATGTATTCACTAATTTCAACTCTCTTGATATAGATACAACCAGGTACAAGAAATATCCTTACTTAGCAGCTCCGCGAAAAAAATCGGCTGCTCCTGCTGTTTATAATTTTCTGTACAAAGATACGTTGAGAATAAAGCCAAAAACAATTACTCAATCCATATTCTTTGAGCAGGGCGACTATTTTAATTTGAAAGATGTTGATCAGACTTACACCGGTTTAATGGATTTAAAAATGTTCAAGTTTGTAAACATCCAATTTGATCCCGCAGATGCGGGACCATCCGACTCTTCGAAAATGCCAAAACCCATGCTGGACTGTAAAATCCAATTGACAAGGACCCCGGTACACTCATTTTCTATAGAAACAGAAGCCACCAATTCTGCAGGAAACCTGGGTGTGGCAGGTAACTTATTATATCAAAATAAAAATATTTTCCGTGGCGCTGAAATTTTTAATTTTAAGATACGCGGCGCTATGGAAATCCAAAAGATTCTTGGTGAAAAAAATTCCCCAACTATTGAAACAGGCGCCGAAGCGGGTTTTATTATTCCAAAATTTATGATACCGGTTAAACAGGAACGCTTTCCGAAAAGATTTAACCCCAAAACCATCATTAATACAGGAATAAACTACCAAAAACGGCCGGATTATACACGTTACATTTTAAATGCTTCGTATGGTTTTGAATGGAAGGAGTCGCAGTTTAAAAAACATATCGTTTATATACCTGAAATTAATTCCGTGAAGATTTACCCGACAATTCATTTTGACAGCATTATAAAATCCCTCAATGACCCTAAGATAAGAAATAGTTACGAAGACCACCTGACAATGGCTTTTAAATATAGTTTTATCTATAACAACCAGCAGGTAAACAAGAATAAAAACTTTTCCTATCTCCGCCTGAACTTTGAAACATCAGGCAACATCCCGAGAGCTATTAATAAAACTTTGAACAATTACCAGTTTGCCGACGGAAGTTACACCATGTTTCACATCAAGTATGCTGAATATTTGAGAGCAGATGCCGATTACAGGCGATATTTTAATTTTAACGATTTAACTAGACTTGTTTTCAGGGCTGCGTTCGGATACGGACTAGCTTACTGGAATTCTACTGTTTTGCCATTTGAAAAAAGTTTCTTCGCCGGCGGCGCTAACGGCATCCGAGCATGGCGAATTTATTCTCTGGGACCTGGCGGTTATAATGACCCTGCGATGATCGATCTGAACCGGACCGGTGATATAGATATTGAAAGTAATTTAGAATATAGATTTCCGATTTATAGTTTTTTTAAAGGAGCATTTTTTATTGATGCAGGAAACATCTGGTTAAACAAAAAAAATCCGCAAATGCCCGATGCCGAATTTAAATGGGATAGATTTTACAAGGAATTTGCTATTGGCGGAGGCTTTGGGGTAAGGTTAGATTTTAATTTTTTTATTATACGTCTTGATGCGGCTATTCCTTTTAAAAACCCATCCAGGCCGGAAAATAATCGGTGGGGACTGAATGAGCATATTAATTTCAACCTTGGCATCGGTTATCCTTTCTGATCGTGCTAAATAAATGCCGTCCATAAAATAAATAAAATGAAAATCATCATTTACCCCACTATGGGTTAATTGAAAAAATGCAAAAATTGATTTGTTTGTATTAAAAAAAGCTGTATCTTTGCAGCCATATTTAAGATTGTAATAAAATAACAGTAACATTATGTATTTAACTAGTGAAAAAAAGAAAGATTTTTTCAAAGAATTTGGTAAATCTGAATTTGATACAGGCTCTCCGGAAGGGCAGATTGCCTTATTTACTCACCGTATCTCTCATCTTACCAACCACCTTAAAATAAACAAAAAAGATCTTGGTACGCAAAAAGCCTTGGTGGATATGGTAAGTAAAAGAAGAAGCCTTCTTGATTACCTTAAGAAGATCGAAATAGACCGTTACAGGACTATTATTAAGAAGCTTAGTATCAGAAAGTAATAAAGAAACTTTACATATTGAAAAAAGGCAATTCCGGAATTGCCTTTTTTTGTATTTAGCAAGATAATTTAAAATTTAAATCAATTAATATATTTTTATGAAAATTGGAATACAAAAATCATTTGATCTAGGTGATGGAAGAATCGTCACTATCGAAACAGGTAAATTGGCCAAACAGGCCGAAGGTTCTGCAGTTGTAAGAATGGGCGATACCATGTTGCTTGCCACTATTGTAACTAAAAAAGAGGCTGCTGAAAATGTTGATTTTCTTCCTTTATCAGTAGATTACCAGGAAAAATATGCTGCTGCAGGTCGTTTCCCGGGAGGCTTCTTTAAAAGAGAGGCTCGTCCTTCAGAGTACGAAATACTTATCTCACGGCTGGTAGATCGCGCGTTGCGTCCGCTTTTCCCTGCCGATTACCATGCAGAAACACAAGTGCAGATATCACTTATATCAGCGGATAAAAATAACATGCCCGATGCATTGGCTTGTCTTGCCGCTTCGGCAGCCATTGCTGTATCGGATATTCCTTTCAGCGGACCTATTTCAGAAGTGAGGATTGCCAGGATAAATGGAAAATTCGTGGTAAACCCCACCTTTACTGAGGTGGCAAATGCCGACCTTGATATTATAGTTGCCGCTTCCATCGATAATATCGTGATGGTTGAAGGCGAGATGAAAGAGGTGTCGGAAGCTGTAATGGTCGAAGCCTTGAGATTTGCACATGATGCGATAAAAATACAATGCAAAGCTCAGCTTGAACTGGCATCCATGGTTGAGAAAGCAAATCCCAAAAGAGAATATTGCCACGAGGAAAATGACGAAAAACTGAAAAAAGCTATTTTCGATGCAACCTACTCAAAAGTGTATGCCTTTGCAAAATCAGGTAACAAAAATAAACATGAAAGAGGTGAAACTTTTGAAGCAATAAAGAACGAATTTATTGAAAGTCTTCCCGAAGAAGAACGTGATGCTAAAAAACCATTAATCGACCGTTATTATCACGAAGTGGAGAAGAAAGCTATGCGCAATATGATTCTTGATGAAAGGATTCGTCTGGATGGCAGAAAACTTGATGAGATACGTCCTATTTGGTCAGAAGTGGATTATCTGCCAGCTGCACACGGTTCTGCAATTTTTACAAGAGGCGAAACACAATCGCTTACAACTGTTACACTTGGCACAAAACTGGATGAACAGGTAATTGATGGTGCTGTGATTGAAGGAAAGGTAAAATTTATTCTTCATTATAATTTCCCATCATATTCCACAGGTGAAGTAAGAGCCAATAGGGGAACAAGCCGCAGAGAAATAGGACATGGCAACCTGGCATTGAGAGCGCTGAAAAGTATACTACCTGGTACAGACGAAAATCCTTACACGATAAGGTTGGTTTCAGATATTCTTGAATCAAACGGCTCTTCTTCGATGGCTACAGTTTGTGCAGGTACTCTTGCACTAATGGACGCCGGCGTAAAAATTAAGAAAGCTGTTTCGGGAATAGCAATGGGACTTATTACCGATCCCGAAACAAAGAAATATGCAGTACTTTCTGACATTTTAGGAGATGAAGATCACCTTGGTGATATGGATTTTAAAGTAACCGGAACAAAAGATGGTATCACGGCTTGTCAGATGGATATTAAGATCGACGGACTCTCTTTTGAAATACTGATGGAAGCATTGCTACAGGCAAAAGCAGGAAGATTGCATATCCTTGGCGAAATGGGAAAAACAATTACAGAACCGAGAGCAGATTACAAACCCCACGTGCCACGAATTGAAAAGATGAGTATTCCTAAGGAATTCATCGGAGCAGTAATCGGGCCAGGCGGAAAAATTATTCAGGAACTTCAGAAAGATACCAATTCTACTATCATTATTGAAGAAGTGGGAGAATACGGTGTAATCGATATTTTTGCCGCAGATAAAAATTCAATTGAAGCCGCTAAGGATAGAATAAGAAAAATTGTTGCTGTTCCTGAAATTGGAGAAGTATATATGGGCACTGTTAAGAATATCATGCCCTTTGGCGCTTTTGTGGAAGTTTTACCCGGAAAAGACGGTTTGTTACATATTTCCGAAATAGAATGGGGGCACGTAAATCAAGTGGAAGATGTGCTGAAAGCAGGTGATAAGATCGAGGTGAAATTAATTGATATTGATAAAAAAACCGGCAAAATTAAACTTTCCAGGAAAGTATTGCTGCCCCGTCCTCCAAAAGAACAGAAGGATTAATGTAACAAAAACTTAATTACTTACGTAATAACCTTGCTTTTATCAACCAAAGATTATTATGCGACAATTAAAAATCACAAAGCAGGTAACGAACAGGGAAACCGCTTCATTGGATAAATACCTTCAGGAAATCGGGAAGGTGAATTTGATAACGGCAGAGGAAGAAGTTGCTTTGGCTCAACGCATCAGGCAGGGCGATCAGGTGGCTTTGGAAAAACTTACCAAGGCCAATCTGCGTTTTGTTGTTTCCGTTTCCAAGCAATATCAGAGTCAGGGGTTAAGCTTACCCGACCTTATCAATGAAGGCAACCTCGGTTTGATAAAGGCAGCACAACGTTTTGATGAAACAAGAGGATTTAAATTTATTTCGTATGCCGTGTGGTGGATTCGTCAGTCTATTCTTCAGGCGCTTGCCGAACAGTCACGTATTGTGAGGCTTCCATTAAACAAGATAGGTGCGATAAATAAAATCAATAAGGCATTCTCTCAATTAGAACAGGCTTACGAAAGAGAACCGAATACCGATGAAATTGCCGACCTGCTTGAAATATCCGAAAGAGAAGTAAAGGAATCGCTGAGAAATTCAGGACGGCATGTTTCCATGGATGCGCCTATCATTCATGGTGAAGAAACAAACATGTACGATGTGTTGAGAAACAACGATAGCTCCACACCCGAAACAAATTTGCTCTATGATTCACTCAGGAAAGAAATTGACCGTGCAATTTCTACGCTTACACCAAGAGAATCCGATGTGGTCCGTTATTATTTCGGGCTCAACGGCGAACACGCTCTCACACTTGAAGAAATAGGAGAGAAGTTCGACCTGACAAGGGAACGCGTGCGACAGATAAAGGAAAAAGCTATCAGAAGGTTGAAACATACTTCAAGAAGTAAAATACTGAAAACCTACTTATAGGCTGATGTTACGCAAAAGAAAATTAATAAGCCCCAAGTCCCATCCAGAAGTTTCGGGACAAAAGATAAAAAACAACAAATAAATGCGTGAGTCAAATTTAAATAAACTATCAATTTTCTTTTTCTTTTCTTGCGACTTTGGATTTGGAATTTGGGGCTTGGAATTTCTTTCACACAAGAATTTATTTACGTAACATGAGTTATAACATGAACCATTTAATAGCCCCCTCCATCCTTTCGGCAGATTTCGCAAATCTGGAAAGAGATATTGAAATGCTCAACAAAAGCGAAGCTGACTGGTTTCATATTGACGTGATGGATGGAGTTTTTGTACCCAATATCACCATCGGTTTTCCTGTTATCAAAAGAATAAAAAAAGTGGCGAAAAAGCCCCTTGACGTGCACCTGATGATTGTGCAACCCGAAAGATATATTGAAAAATTCAAGGAATCCGGAGCAGATATTTTAAGTGTACACTTCGAGGCAAGCAAGCATCTTCACAGAACAATTTCTGCAATAAAAATTGCCGGAATGAAAGCGGGGGTGGTTATTAATCCTCATACTTCCATAAGTGTTATCGAAGATATAATTGCGGAAGTTGATCTTGTTTGCGTAATGTCTGTAAACCCTGGTTTTGGCGGACAAAAATTTATTGAAAATTCGTATGCTAAAATAATAAACCTTAAAGCTCTTATTGATTCCGCAAAATCTAAAGCCCTCATCGAGGTGGATGGCGGTGTTGACAACACAAATGCAAAAAAACTTCTTGAATGCGGGGCAAATGTATTGGTAGCCGGAAATTATATTTTTTCTTCGAAAGATCCTGTGAAGACTATTGCGGATTTGAAAAACATCCAATCGCCAATCACTAATCACTAACTGCTACATCTTCACGCCGCCTGAATATACTGCTGCTTTACGTTTTCTAACAACTGTTTTTCTTCTGCTGATACCATCTCATCAATTGCAGCAGCTTTTTCCATGAGCTTGAATATTTTTTGGCGTTTCTTCTGGTCTTCAGGCATCTTGATAATAAGACCTGTATTCTTTGCCATATTAAACATCGGTTGGATACGATCAACTTTATACCCCCATTTTTTAGCGAGCTTTTGCGCCATATCCAGTTCCTGAAGCTCAAACTTACCATCAGCAGCCATTACCACAAGAACATTGTTGAATGCATAATCTCTCACATCATAAAGACTTTCTAATTTGTCAATACCAATGCTTGCAATAAAATCATCTTTGTTTTCCCGGAAGTAATCCTTGTATTCGGAAACACCAAGAATATCTGTAATGATCCATTCATTCTTTGTGCTGTTCAGTTCGGCTCCGCAATACTGGCATTTTGTGTCAACAGTATCTTTTACCGGGCCACCGCAAGATGGGCAAGAATGTGCATAAAGTGAGCCTTTTGACAAACCAGGGGCTACATCTCTGCTCATTAAAACAGTTTCTGTTTTGCTTAAAACCATTGAATCAAGTAATGTGGCTTTTCCATCTTTCAGCATTACTCTTTGATATGATGACTTAATAGCAATAGAAAGAATATTCTTGTTATTGCTTTGGCTGGCTCCTATCAATGTAACATCGTTCAGGTAAATCCTGTTATAAACAATGTTGCCCTCGTCAAAATTGCTCAGTCTTTCATATAATTCATCCGATACGAAACGCCTCATTATTGTTGGGTCTTTAAGCGTTGTTGCAGTAAGTATCTGCAGATAACCATTGCTGGCTTTATCTTCGATATTTTGAATTGAAAAATCTTCATCGGCTTTTACAAGCTCATTGACTTTAATAGCAAGTGCAGATTCTTTCGATGCTTTTGGATGAACGCCAATGTAATCATCTGCTTGTGTCATTTCAGAAAGTATCCAATCGTAATCTCCAAGGTTGGTAATTGTTTTACAATAGCTGCACTGGCTCACATCGCCGGCATTTTTGGGTAACTCTGCTCCACACTTGGGGCAGTTCTGCGAGCTAAAAAGATTGGCTTCTTTAATACCTCTTTTTTTTATGAATGACCAGTATTCAACAAATTCTTCAGCGCCTCCGGAGTTTAATTGCGGGTATTTTGAACTTGTAAATTTGTCAACAATAGCGGCATGTATGGCTACATGAATGATATCAAAGCGCCCATCGTACTCAATCTTATCAATAATAATATTCTTTACCAGCAGGTTTTCAATGATATTTTTCTGATCAAGAATATTCATCATTTTAAACTGAATGTTTAGCCGCTGATACATACCGTCGGATATGTATTTACGAACCTTGCCCATGTCCTTCAGCATCCAAGCTTCCTGTATCTGGATGAACGCCTGTTTAACTTTTGCCTTGAATGTTTCCACATCGAAAGTTGAATTTTGCTGCATGTAATTTGTAATTACTTTTTGCTTATCCATCATGTTTGCCATGGGAAGCTGATTAAGGACAGTTTGTTGTTTGTTCTTTTTATTGCCCCACCATCCAAGCAAAATAATAAGTCCGATCACCACAAAATTCCATGGAAATGGGATCATAAATATAATATAAATCAATATACCGATCAGTCCGCCCCCGTCTCCGCCGCTTCCACCGCTGCTTCCACCACCGCCGCCGGCACGCGCATAAACATCAAATGTGTATAACGACATTATCACAAACAGTGCAATAAGAGTAACTGTAATAAGATAATGCTGATTTTTTATAATGAAATTTTTCATATCGAAAATTATTTACATACCGGATTTATTAGAAACTGTTTTGAAATTTTATATTACTTACTTTTTGCTACTAATTCTTTAAAAGTCACTCAGAGCCGTCCCATTTTCGGGACGTGTCGAAGAGTGGCTATTCGGTCGACTTCGACTCGCTTCTCCTTCAACTAATGTTTCAGGATAATCGGCTCTGCCTGACCTCATAAATCTGTCGTTTTAGAAACTTTGAAAAATTCAAAACAGTTTCTTAGATTCAAAAATAATAAAATTTCATCTTTATGATAATATAAAATGAAACTTTTTCATGTCTTTGTTTTCTTTAATTTTGCGACAGATTTGATTTAAATGGCAAAAGGGGGAAAAATAAAATTTGTTTCAAAGTTAATATTCTGGCTTTTCATTTTCTTTTTGATATTTACGATTATACCTGTCATTGTATATAAATTTATTCATCCTCCTGTTACTCCTTTAATGTGTCTTCGCACGCTGGAGATGAAGATTGATGGCAATCCGGTTAATTGGTCATACAAATGGATTTCAATCGAAAAAATGTCGCCTTATCTTTTTCAAGCTGCTATTGCCGCAGAGGATGATCACTTTATGTTGCATAATGGATTTGACATAGAAGCGATGCAGCTTGCATTCGAGTCGAATCAAAAAAATGAGAAAAAAATAAAAGGCGGAAGTACCATAAGCCAGCAAACGGCAAAAAATGTATTCCTCTGGCCTCATCGCGATTATCTCAGGAAAGGTTTTGAGGCATGGTTCACCGTGCTGATTGAATTTATTTGGGGTAAGGAAAGGATAATGGAAGTTTATCTTAATGTTGTTGAATTGGGTGATGGAATTTATGGCGTGGAAGCAGCTTCGCAAAAGTACTTCAAAAAACCGGCATCAAAGCTTACAAAAGCTGAAGCAGCGGCGCTAATAGCAGTATTACCGAATCCGCATATATATAAAGTGCTTAATCCTTCAGCATACACCCAATACTACAAATGGGCTATTCTCAAACGCATGGAACAAATGCCCAAATTAAGTTTCAGATAATAATGGCAAGGAAGTTCGTTTAATTACCAATTACTTGACGACTTATCAGGTAAAATTATTTTGAAAAGTTATAAGCTGAGAATATTTTTCTATTTTTACTATCTGTTAAACAAAAAATAAAACAAATTATCTGTAACAAATCATGGAGATTGTTCGTCTCACGACCGAAAAACAGCCGTAATCAACAAAAATAACTAATAACACCTAAAATATAAAAATATGGAAAAACTGAAATTAACTATTGTTGGAATGATCTGCATCATGCTGATTTTGTCATCATGCAACAATCCGAAAGAAAAAGAAGCAAAACTCATCCCATTAAAGGATTTCTTTAAAAATCCGGAAAAATCGGGCTATCAGATTTCACCTGATGGCAAATACTATTCGTTTATGGCTCCTTACGAAAAGCGTATGAATATCTTTATTCAGGAGATCGGTAAAAAAGATGCTGTGCAACTTACAAGTGAAAAAGACAGGGATATTGCCGGTTACTTCTGGAAAAACAATAGCCGCATTTTATTCCTGAAGGATAAAGGAGGTGATGAAAACTTTAAATTGTACGGTGTCAACATTGATGGCAGCAACCTGAAATGCCTTACGGATTTTGATAAAGTAAGAACACAAATCATAGACGATCTCGAAGACATTCCTACTGAAGTTATTATCGGTCTTAACAAGCGCGATCCGCAGGTTTTCGATGCCTACCGTCTTAACATTGAAACAGGCGAAATGAAAATGATTGCAAAAAATCCGGGAAATATTTCAGGCTGGCTTACTGATCATGATGGCAAATTAAGAGTAGCAATTTCTACCGATGGTGTAAACACAAGTATTTTATACCGTGAAACAGAAAAAGATAAATTTAAAATTGTGTTGACTACAAATTTTAAAGAAAGCGTAAGTCCTCTGTTCTTTACATTCGATAATAAAAATGTGTATGCAACTTCAAATTTAGGGAGAGATAAAAGCGCCATTGTAGAATTTGATATTGCCAAAGGAAAAGAAATCAAGGAAATTTATAAAAATCCTGATTATGATGTTTCCGACTTATCATATTCAAGAAAAAGAAAAGTTTTAACTGAAGCTTCTTATGTTTCATGGAAAACCGAAAATTATTTCTTTGATCCGGAAACTAAAAAAATGTTTGAACGTTTTGGAAAAGAGTTTGGGAACAAAGAAGTATATATTACCGGATATACTAAGGCTGAAGACAAATTCATCATTCGTACGCTTAGCGACCGCTCCAAGGGGACTTTTTACATTTATGACAAAAACACCGATAAAATTGATTCCATCCATACGGTAGCTCCATGGTTAAATGAAAATGAGCTTGCTGAAATGAAACCCATAGAATATAAATCCCGCGATGGGCTTACTATTCACGGTTATCTTACATTGCCCAAAGGCAAGGAAGCAAAAAATCTGCCTGTAGTAATTAATCCGCACGGTGGACCTTGGTACAGAGATCAGTGGTTTTTCAATTCAGAAGTTCAGTTTCTCGCAAACAGGGGTTATGCGGTGCTGCAAATGAATTTCAGAGGCTCCACCGGTTACGGCAGAAAATTCTGGGAATGCTCATTTAAACAATGGGGACTTAAAATGCAGGATGATATTAGTGATGGCGTAAAATGGTTAATCGATCAGGGAATCGCTGATCCTAAAAAAATAGCTATATATGGCGGCAGCTATGGCGGTTATGCAACATTGGCGGGAATTACATTTTCTCCCGACCTGTATGCTTGCGCTGTTGATTATGTTGGTGTTTCCAACTTATTCACTTTTATGAAAACTATTCCTCCATATTGGAAACCGATGCTTGATATGTTTCACGAAATGGTCGGTGATCCCCAAAAAGACAGTATACTGCTCCGAACGGCTTCTCCTGTATTTCACGTCGATAAAATTAAAGCTCCTTTATTTATTGCTCAGGGTGCAAATGACCCAAGAGTGAATAAAGCGGAATCCGATCAAATGGTTAAAGCATTGAAAAAACGGGGAATTGATGTTGAATACATGGTTAAAAACAATGAAGGACATGGCTTCCATAACGAAGAAAACAGGTTTGATTTTTATACTGCCATGGAAAAATTCCTTGCCAAACATATAGGAAATAACCTTGATAAAAAATAAAAACAGAAAAAGAGTAGATGATTTAAAGAGGCTTTTTTTACAGCCTCTTTTTTTTATTTCAGTTGGGAGATTTCCAGCTCTCTTGCAATCTGATTGATTTTTTCAATAACCACAGGCATTACAGGAATTCCTTCTTTTTTTCTGACTGCTTCCATTTCCCTTTCCGGATCGCCGGGAACTAATACTTTTTCATGTCCTTTCGCAGGTTTTGAATTACGAAATGTCAGAATCCATTTATCCATCATCGTTTTAAATTCTTCGGCAGGGCGAAAGGCATCAATCCGCATAGCGCCGAAAAAATGTCCGGTTCCTTTTACCTCGTCATTCTGCAAAACAGGGAGAAAAGCTACTGATGGCGGAACCCAGGGTCCATATCCTGCGCCTGATAACATTGCTGACATGATATCCACGATAGAACCAAGACAATATCCTTTATGGCTGCCGTGTTCATAATCACCGCCAAGAGGTAAAATGGCGCCACTCTGTGTAAGTATATTAGGGTCATTGCTTGGATTACCTTCTTTATCCTGCACATAACCTAAAGGAGCCTTAAATCCTTTTTTATGCATAAGGTCTAATTTCCCGCGGGCGATAGGTGTTGTAGCAAAATCAGCAACAAAGGGAGGTTGTTTGTTTGCCGGAACAGCAACAGCGATAGGATTAGTTCCGAGAAGTCTATCAACAGAGAAAGTCGGCGCTACAAGCGGATTTGCATTAGTCATGGAGATACCGATCATGTCATGTTCAAGAGCCATCATTGCATAATATCCGGCAATACCATAATGATTGGAATTTCGGACGGATACCCATCCTGTGCCGACAGATGTTGCTTTATCAATTGCAAGCCGCATGGCTTTTTTACCTGTAATCATACCTAATGCGCTGTCGCCGTCAATCACAGCAGTACTGGGTGTTTCGTGAACAATGGTTATATTTGGTTTTACATTGATACGATTATTTTTCCACAGCCTGATATAATCAGGGATCCTCAATAATCCATGCGATTCTATGCCTCTAAGTTCTGCTGAAAGCAGCACATCTGCTACTATACATGCGTCATCTTCGGAACAACCTATTCTTAGAAAAAGTTTTTTTATAAAAGCGGAAAGTAACTGGTAGCTATACATTGTTTGCGGGGGATTATTTATGGCTGGTTTGTTTAAATGTATTATCCTTAAAGTTGAAAAGAAACAGCGAAGGCATTATATTTACCTGAATTTTATGTTCCCGTATAATCCTTTCAAAATTATCAATATTTGTTATAAGCAGATCGAATTGATTGAGAAATCCTGCCTGCCGGTAGGCAGGGTTGTCAGGCAGGGAAGGATCGGGATTTTCCAGATTACAGATTGCAACCCTGTCAGGCGAAGGATTGAAACTATCCGGAACTATTTCCGCAACACCCTCGGAGTACATTAGAGTTATTTTGCATTCCGAGTTTTTTATCAGACGATTTGAAATATCAATCAGGTTATCAAGATAGATTCTATCGGTTATGATAAGTACATTCTTCATATCTTTCATATCCTGATCAATAAAAACACCGACATTACATTTGCATTGCTCTATGATGGGCTTTACCTTTCCGCCAAAAATATTTTTAGTAAAAGTAGATTTTGTGGCTCCTATCAACAACAAGTTGCATTTTTCATGTTTTGCTGTTTTAATAATTTCCCTGGTAACATCTTCGGTTGTTTTATAAATAGTTTTAAACCCGATATTCAAATCACGCGCAGTTGATCTTATTGGAGCAAAGCTATTATTTTCATACTTGACCGCGTCTGACTGAGTAATTTCAGTATGTGGTGTAAGGTGCAGTGCGGATACCTTTTGATATGATTTATCTTTTCCTGATATTGAATATAAAAGTTTCATCAGGGACGCACCCATTTTAGGATTACCGAATGAAATCAATACATTCAATGCTCTTTTGTCGAAATGTTCAATAATGACATCTTTCTTCTTTGTCAGGTATTCGATCAGGTTGAGCAGAGGGCCTGTCATAAAAGTGGTTACAACAGTCATAATCACCATCATGGTGAATATTTTGGGAGGGAGGATACCTATATCATAACCAATATTAAGGACGATAAGTTCCATCAGCCCACGGGTATTCAACAATATTCCGATAAACAGGGAATCTTTTAAACCTTGTCTGGTGAAACGGGCAGCGATAAAACTACCGCCGAATTTTCCGGTAACGGCAAAAAGAATAATAAGTCCGCAGGTTGACCACAGCTCGCCTTCTGTTAACAGTCCGATCTGAGTGCGGAGACCTGTGAATACGAAAAAAATAGGAAGCAAAACAACCAAGCTGAAGTCTTCGATTTTTTCAGCCATAATTTTTTTGAAGTGCTGGCTTTGCGGCATGATCACCCCGGCAAGGAACCCTCCAAACAAAGCTTTAATACCAATGATTTCGGTAAAAAATGCAGAAAGGAAGAGAATAAAAAAGACTACCGCAATAATCTTTTTGCTGATAATTTCTTTTGTAATATAAACAGAGCCGATTTTTTTCATTATTGGTTGCATAAAAAAAAGCATAAGCATAATGTAAGCAACCGCCATCAATATGGTGAATAATGCATGAATAGGATTTCCGGCCTGTATTATTGCAATGATAGTTGCAAGAATGCACCATGCCGTAAGATCATCAATAGCTGCAATGGTAATGATTGTTTTGCCAAAATATGTTTTAGTCAGCCCTCTTTCCTGTATGATTCGCGCCAGCACCGGAAAAGCGGCTATGCTCATGGCAATTCCGATAAATAATGCAAAGCCGGTAAAGTTTGAATGCAAAGGCGCATAAGATTCAAAAAGAATATAGGCAAGGCAGACGCCTAAAAAGAAGGAAAAGATAATACTTGTATGACTAATTATCAATGCTGATTTTACCTGCAGGCGGAGAATTTTAACATCTAATTCCATACCGATGATAAACATGAAAAGAACCAATCCTATCTGGCTCAGCATTTCAAGGTTTTTTATGGAATCAACAGGGAAGACGAAAGAGAAAACATCAGGGAAATATAATCCCACAAGAGAAGGCCCCAAAAAGATACCGGCAAGAATCTCTCCTATTACTATAGGCTGACCGATTTTCCCTGCTAAAAGACCAAATATCCTTGAAAAAAAAATAATGATGATAATTTGAAGAATCAGTATACTGATCGAATGACACATTTTGTCTTTAACATAATACCAAAGGCTTTGAAAAAGAGTAACATTCCCTGTATCAGTATCACTATTTTTTATTTGTTGTGCGCTTTGCTGCTGTTGTGGTATGGTATGAACCTCTGTGTTTAATGGTTCTATGGGTGAAGGTTTAAGATTTTCGCCCTTATGGAGTACTATCCATATCAATGATCCGAAAACCACTAATATTATCAGATAAAAGGTGAAATTCCTTTTCATTTTGCTCTTTCAAAATTATTGCAAAGGTAAAGGTTAATGATAAATTATCCGGTTTTTTACGGCTAAATATTATTTTTATGTGCTTGGTTTCGATTGCAATTAAAATCAAACTATTATGCATAACCGAATTGCAAATCGCAAATGTCACTCTGAGCCAGCAATTGCATGGGCTTGTGAGGAAGCGGCTGCGTCGAAGAGTGAATATTTATCAGTCGACTTCGACACGTCCCGAAGAGGGGACGGCTCAGCCTGACCGATAAATTTATATAGAACTCTTGTTATTGTTAATGATTAATTATTTCAAGCACATAAAAATAATATTTAGCCATTCGATTTTTTTATCCGTTCAAATATTTTTTATTAAATTTACGGCTCAAATTTTAACTACTATGGGTAAAGAAAAAACAGTAAAAAAGGAAGCTAAAAAAGCTCCTGCTAAATCTCTGAAAGAAAAAAGAGAAGCTAAAAAGCTTAAAAAGCTTGCCAAAGGCGGCTGAGAAAGCAATTATTACTAATCAGCTATCGTAAATTTATCCCAATCCGAAGCTACACGAAAATAGTCGCGGTAGGATTGAATTTCAGAATATGACAACGTAAATATTTCTGTGCATTCTTTATTGGCGGGAATTTGCAAAAGAATATTTCCTGCAGGAGCAATGATCATGGAATCGCCTGTATATGAATTTCCCTTACCATCCGTACCAATGCGATTCACTCCTATCACATACGACTGGTTTTCTATGGCTCGCGCAATGAGAAGCGACATCCACGCATCTCTTCGTTTCTCAGGCCAGTTGGCTATATATACAAGACAATCGTATTCAAATTTTCCGTCTGCCTGTCCGTCCTTTTCAAAAGTATTCATGCTCCATACAGGGAAACGCAGATCGTAACATACCAATGGGCGTATGTTCCACCCTTTAACCGGCACTGTGATTTTTCTATTACCCGACGAAAATACTTTATGTTCGCCGGCAAAGCGAAACAGATGTTTTTTGTCATAATATTTATAATTGCCATCCGGCATCATCCATATTAATCTGTTGTAATATTTATTACTTTCGTTCGTAAGTATACTTCCCGCGATCACGCAGCTTTTCTCTTTCGCTTTTTTCTTCATCCATTGTAACGATGTCCCGCCCGGAATTTCGGCACATACAGCAGGATTCATGGAAAAAGCGGTGTTGAACATTTCGGGGAGTATAATAAGATCGACTGTTTCTTTTATTGAAGAAATTTTTTGATCAAATTGTGAAAGATTTCCGGAAATATCTTCCCAGAGAAGTTCCGTTTGAATGATCGCTATTTTTATATCTTGCATAGGATTTCAGCAGCTTTATTCATGGTTTCCTCGCTTTTGGCAAAGCAAAATCTCAGCGCCTTGTTCTCTGTTTTTTTGTGATAGAAAGCAGAAACAGGAATGGATGCAACTTTATATTCTTTTGTCAGCCTTACGGCAAAATCCGTTTCTTTTTCATTGGAGATTGCGCTATAGTCGAGTAATTGGAAATATGTACCGGATGACGGCGTTATCCTGAAGCGTGAGGCTTTTAGCGCACAGTTAAAATAATCTCTTTTTTGTTGATAAAAATTATGAAGATTGTTGTAATTGTCCTTATTTTTCAGGAAATCTGCCACAGCATACTGTATAGGTGTATTGACCGCAAACACCACAAACTGGTGTGCTTTGCGAAATTCCGACATCAGGTTTTCAGGTGCAAGGCAGTAACCCATTTTCCATCCGGTGGTATGAAAAGTTTTTCCGAATGAACTGATCACCAAACTCCTTTCCATAAGTTTCGGAAAGCGGCAAATGCTTTGGTGTTCCTTTTTATCAAAGATGATATGTTCGTAAACCTCATCGCTCAGAATGATGATGTTTGTATTTTTTGTGATTTTTTCCAGCCGTTTCATATCACCGGCTGTAAGCACGCTCCCTGTGGGGTTGTGTGGAGAATTGATGATGATCATCCGGGTGCGCTGATTCACCATTTTCTGCGTTTCATCCCAGTTGATCTTAAAATCAGGGACCCTCAACCCTCCGTAAATCGGAACACCTCCGTTTAATATAATTGCAGGGACGTAGCTGTCGTAAGCGGGTTCAAAAATAATCACCTCATCTCCTTTCCGTACAAATGCAGAAATTGCAGAGTAAAGAGCTTCGGTAGCGCCTGCTGTAACAGTAATCTCGGTGTCAGGATTATATACGGCGGAATAAAGAGATTCTGTTTTTTCTGCAATAACTTCTCTCAAAGGCATGATGCCCGGCATAGGGGCGTACTGATTATAACCTTTCTTCATGTAGTGAGCTACAAGGTCTTTCAGTTTGTCGGAACAATCAAAATCAGGAAAACCCTGCGAAAGGTTGATAGCCCCATGCTCATTTGCCAACTGCGACATAATTGCAAAAATAGAGGTGCCAATATTGGGAAGCTTTGAAGGTATGAAATCGGGAAATTTAACCATTTGCTCAAATTAATAACGTTGTATTGCAAAAATAATTAAATAATGGAAAAAATGACAGATGTTCGGAACTTTCATTAAATTTGTTTTTTTAAAAAACTATGAAAAGACCAACTACTACTAATCAAAACATGAAAACTATCCATGATCATAATTTTAAAGGGAAAAAAGTTCTTATCCGTGTAGATTTTAATGTTCCCTTAAATCATAACAGGCAAGTAACCGATGATACCCGTATCCGCGAATCGATACCGACCATAAAAAAAATACTGAACGACGGGGCGTCTGTTATTTTAATATCTCATCTTGGCCGTCCCAAAGGTGGATTTGAAAATGATTATTCGCTTACACCTCTTGTTCCTGTGCTGACAAAATTACTGGGAAAGAACATTATTTTTACCCGTGATCTTTTTGGGCAAAAAACTATTGATTATTGTTCAAAACTTCAGCCCGGCGATATTGTACTTCTTGAAAATATCCGTTTTTACCCGGAAGAAGAAGCCGGTGATGAAAATTTCGCCAAACAGATTGCTGCTCTTGGCGATGCTTATGTAAACGATGCATTTGCTACTTCCCATAGGGCGCACATGTCGGTAAGCGTGTTACCGAAATTTTTTCCTAACGATAAATATTTTGGTCTGCTCCTTGCAAATGAACTGACCAATCTTGATAAGATCCTTTGTAACGCCAGGCCTCCTTTTACTGCTATCATTGGAGGGGCAAAAGTTTCCAACAAAATTGGAATTATAAAAAATCTTATTAATACGGTTGACAATATGATCATTGGCGGTGGTATGGCGTTTACCTTTATCAAAGCATTAGGCGGAAATGTTGGCAACTCACTGTATGAAGAAGACAAGATTGATGATGCCAAAGAAATGGTGAAGGAAATGATGCTGAAAGGCGTAAATTTATATCTTCCGACAGATGTTATAGTAGCTGATACTTTCTCAAATGATGCAAATTTCAAAACATGCCCTGCTGACGATATTGATGAGGCATGGATGGGCCTTGATATAGGACGAAAGACATGCAGACGATATGCAGAAATCATTAATAATTCAAGCACCATATTGTGGAACGGGCCAATGGGCGTTTTTGAATTACCTAATTTCCAGCAGGGGACCAAAGCCATTGCTATTGCTGTAGCAGGAGCTACCATCAGCGGCTCATTCTCGCTTGTGGGAGGAGGAGATTCTGTTGCAGCTATTAACACTTACAACCTTGCCGACCAGATCAGTTATGTTTCTACGGGTGGCGGCGCCATGCTGGAATACATAGAAGGAAAAGAACTTCCGGGAGTTAAAGCAATTCTTGAAAAATAATCTTCCCTGCCTGTTGTGCAAACTCTGCAATCGGTATTACTTTATTCCAAACTCCAGATGTACAGTAATAGAAGCCGTTTTATTTTTGGAAGAAGTGTTGAATGCCCCGCCATAGCTGTAATCATCTTCGGAACTGTTTTGTGCTGTGATCTGAAAAATACCCATATCTGCCTTCTTCAGGTTGCCAAGGCTGCTCTTGGCATTTATGGCAATGGCTTCGGCGCGGCTGCGCGCATCTTCGGTAGCCATAGAGAGCATTTTAATTTTTAACTCCGCGAGTTTTGTATAATAATATTCGGGCGAAGACGAAATAAAATTCACTCCAAGATCAATAAGCTCGCTGATTTCACGCGAAATATTTTCAATTTTGTCAACTTCTTTGGATTCTATTTTTATATTTTGAGTGAGAATATATCCCTTGAATATTTTGGTGGTATTGTTATACTTGTCGTGAATATAATCGTAATCCGAATCGATGTCGACTGAAGAAAAAACAATTTCTTTTTCTTTAATTCCTTTTGAAATAAGATATTTTTTAGTGATCCCCGCATCTTTCTTCAATTGAGCGTATGCTTCTTTTGTAGATTTAGACTGAGCTGTAAAATATCCATCCCATACAATAAGATCTGAAACGAAATCTTGTTTGGCAAGGCCGGTTACGCTGATGGTTTCGTTGCGAACATGAGATCCCTTCCATGCGCTGCCGAGAATTGCTGCTGTAATAATTATTCCAATTGCAAGAATAACTGTGTTCAGATACTGTTTCATAATGTCTGTTTTTTAATATTTTTTGCAAATATATTTAAAATTGTATCAAAAGATAAAATTAAACGTTAAAATGTTTATATTTTTGCACAAATTATTTTTCGATGCCATTTTCAAAAAGTCCGCAATTTCGTTTCTTCGATGATCCGTTACGCATGTATAATGCGATGCTGGATGATATTGAATTGGCTCAGGATTATATTTGCCTTGAAACTTACAAATACGGCAACGACCAGATAGGCATCAAATTTCGTGATGCGCTTACGAAGAAGGCTAAACAGGGAGTGAAAATCAGAATATTGATCGATTCGTGGGGCGCATACGTTTCTCAAAGTTTTTTTGCCGAAATTATTAAACATGGAGGAGAGGTGCGCTTTTTCAAAAAGCCACGTTTAAGTATCGACTCATTCACAAAGAGTCACAGACGTAATCACCGAAAATTGCTGATTATCGACGACAAGGTTACATTTATCAGTTCTGCTAATATCGCCGCTTATGCATTAAACTGGAGAGAGTCGTCGCTACGGATAGTAGGTGATATTGCATTACCTTTTAAAGAATCTTTTTTTGAAAGCTATAGGATTTATAATAAATATATTTACGATAAAATAAATTCCTCAAAATCCCTTTTCTGCAATGGCTTTGAGATACTTCGTGATGTGCCATCTTCTGTATTCCAACATACGCGCAAGAAATTTCTCGAAATGATCAGGAATGCCCAGAAAGAAATCATTATCGAAACACCTTATTTCCTACCTGGCAGTTTTATGCGAAGGGCGCTTATGGAAACGGCACAGAGAGGAGTAAGTGTAAAGATTATTTTACCTAAGCATTCCGACGTTAATGTTGTAGACATCTTACGCAACCGATATCTTGGAGAAATGCATAAAAACAAGGTAGAAATATTATTTTATACGCCAAGGAATCTTCATTGCAAGGTTTTCCTGGTCGACCGTTCCTTGTTCATTGCAGGCTCTTCAAATTTCGATTACCGGAGTTTTCGCTTTATGCACGAGGTAAATCTGTATGGACGTGATAAAAGAGTAATTAAACTTTTGGAAGAACATATCAATGAAACCATCAGCGAGTGCGATGAGTTTGATTATAAAAAATGGCAGGAACGAACGCTGATTCAGCGGTTTTTCGAAAGAGTGCTGATTCCATTCAGGCATTTTTTCTAATTATTTCAGGTTTTTTATCCTTCCTGCGGAGTAAAAGTATTTGGCATAGTAATTCTCCTTCAAATCACTTACTATTACACCTTTTGAAGAGGAAGCATGAACAAATTTCCCTTTACCAAGAAATATTCCCACATGTGAAACCTTGCCGCTGTTGATCTTGAAAAAGATAAGATCACCGGTTTTTATATCTTTTTTGTCAATAAGGTCACAGTTTTTTACAAGGTCGGTTGTTGCACGGTACAAACTGATGTTGTAAATATCCTTATACAATGTTTGAACAAATCCGGAACAGTCTGTCCCCTTTTTTGAATTGCCGCCGTAAACATAAGAAGTGCCAAGCCAACCGGCAATAGCCTCAATAAATTTTTTGTCTTCTTTTCCTGTCAGTTCTACGCCGAGTTTTTCAGAGTATTTTTTGTAAAATTCGGAGGAGGATATGTTCGATTTTGATGACCTGTTCGTGTTTTTAGTGGTATGACAAGCAACAGAAAGAAATGCAATTGCTGCTGAAATAAATAAAAGCTTGTATTTTAATACACTGACAGGTGTCGGAACTTTCATGTGTTGTTATTCGATTTCAGAATCTTTTTTTCCTTATTCAGTTTTTTTCTTTCTCTGATAATTGCAGTGATAATAGGGATAGCTGTAACGACAATAAGGAAAATAATAATATGAGGGAGATAGTTTTTTACTCCCGAAATATATCTTCCAAGGAAATACCCTGAAAGCACCATGATATTCGACCATATCACCGCTCCAATGATATTAAAAAAAACAAATTTCTTGTACTCAAGTTCAACAGCGCCCGCCACAATAGGAGTAAAAGTTCGGATAACAGGCAAAAAAGCGCCCAATATAATTGCTTTTCCGCCATGTTTTTCATAAAAATCTTTTGCCACCCGGAGATGTCTGGGTTTAAAGAAAAAACTCTTCTTTCGCTTAAAGATAGTTTGTCCGGCTTTTTTCCCAAATGCATATCCAGTGAAATTACCCGCTATTGCCGCAATACATATCCCCTCTGCAACAAAAACAATAGGAATATCAATTATTCCAGTAGCGGTAAGTAGCCCGGCGGTGAATAAAAGAGAATCACCGGGAAGAAAAAATCCAACAAATAAGCCTGTTTCGGCAAATACAACAAACAGCAAAAACCAAAAACCACCATATAAGATGATACTTTCCGGATTTACCAGTTCTCTAAAAAAATCCCAAAAAGTTGTCAGTTGTTCCATTAAGTTCCGGTGAATCAATTCACAAATGTGCTTGTACGTGTAATATAATATGAAGTAAAAGTAAGATTTTATTTTTAATTGAAAATGGCAATGAATGGACATTTATATATTTTTGACTGAAGAATCCGGTATAATCGGATTTTGATTTGCAGGAAGTATTGATTTTGTTTAATTTCGTACTGAATAATTTAATATTATTGGTGAGCCACAAGAAAAACAAAATACTTTTTATTGATTCAACACATCCCTGCCTTAGGGAAATGCTGGAAGAAGAAGGATTTATCTGTGATATTTTTACAAATACGAGCAGAGAAGAAATTATTGCAATCATCAGAGATTATATGGGGATCATTATCCGCAGCAGGATGATGATGGATAAGGAATTGCTTGACATAGCGCCGAACCTGAAATTTATTGGCAGGGTGGGTGCAGGCATGGAAAGTATAGATGTGGAATATGCCGGAAGCAAAGGAATACGATGCTTTAATTCTCCCGAAGGTAATAGAGATGCGGTAGGCGAACATGCGACAGGCATGCTTATTGCATTGATGAATAATTTTTTCAGAGCAGATAAAGAAGTGCGGCAGGGACAATGGAATCGTGAAAAAAACCGCGGTGCTGAGGTAAAAGGAAAAACAATCGGTATTATCGGATACGGAAATACAGGCAGCGCATTTGCCCGAAAACTCAAGGGGTTTGAAGCGAATGTGATCGCTTACGATAAATATAAATTCAATTATTCTGATGAATTTGTAAAAGAAACTTCGCTTCAGGATATCTTTGTAAATGCTGATATTCTCAGCCTGCATGTTCCGCTTACGGAAGAAACATGGTACATGGCGGACGAACCTTTTTTCAATAATTTCAATAAAAATATCTGGCTTATTAATACATCGCGCGGACCCGTTGTGAAAACAGATGATCTTGTAAATGCATTAAAATCATGTAAAATAAAAGGTGCAGCATTGGATGTAATAGAATATGAAGAAACTTCTTTTGAAAAACTTAACAGTAATGATCTTCCCGAATCATGGCAGTATCTTGTCAGTTCTGATAAAGTAATACTTACTCCTCATATTGCAGGCTGGACTGAAGAATCGAAGATAAAACTTGCAACAGTGTTGGGTGAAAAGATAATTGCTTACTTAAAAAGTTTGTAATCATTTTTAAACTATTGTTGCGTTAAGAGTGATATGTCGAATAGATTGCTTTGTCGTTCCGATAACTATCGGAACTCCTCGCAATGACGTCATTGCGCCTGCCTTGCCGGTAGGCAGGAAGCCGACGAAAGAGGGCGAGGCAATCTTTTTAAAAATGTATAGTAGTTTCAATCATTTTAAAGAAATAGTTTATTTTTGTTTTAATAAAATCAGGGAATATGAAACCGAAAAACAAAATTTTCAGCGGAAAAACATTAGCTATTTTAACCGGCGGCGGCGATACTCCCGCTCTTAATTCGAGTATTGAATCTATCAGAAACCGTGCATCAATGCTGGGGTTTAAAGTGTATGGTATTCGTAAAGGATGGAAAGGTTTGCTCGGCGAAGGAAATATAATTAACCTCACGCATCACCCTTATGATGGGTTGTATGGAGGAACAGCGCTGCTGTCGAGTCGCACAAATCCCTTTCCTACAAAGAAGAATCCGGGAAACCGCGTTCCGCAAATACTAAAAAATCTTCAACGATATAAGATAGATGTTCTCGTATCCATTGGTGGAGACGATACGAATGGTGTTGCCAAAAAACTTTATGAAACAGAAGGCATTCCTGTAATCGGTTTCCCGAAAACAATTGATAATGACTTACGTACCCGCACCATTCATACATATAAAGGAAAAGAAATCGAAGCAGTGCTTTGTCCGGGTTTCCCTTCGGCGGTAAAAGGAATTATGGAGTTCTCAAACCGGATACGAACTACTTGCGATTCGCACCAACGCATCTGTGTGCTTGAAGTAATGGGGCGTGATGCCGGTTGGCTTACCGGAGGTGCATATTTTGGTGGAGCCGAAATATCGTTGGTTCCCGAAGTTGAAATTACGAAAGAACGCAAAGAAGTATTTTTTGAAAAAGTGAAAGAAGCGTATCTGGGTTCACCTAAAAAGGCCATTGTTGTTGCTGTTTCGGAAGGTGTACGCTGGTACGATGCTGCAAAAGATAAAGTAGATGTTGTGTATGCAAGTTCCGAAGTGGATGAATATGGTCATCCCAGGTTCGGAGGTATTAGTGGTGTTATTGCTTCCGAAATAAGCCGGAGGCTGGGCATAGAGGCAAGGGCGCAGATCACCGGCTATTATCCCCGTTCAGGCAAATGCCAGGATTACGACAGGCGCTTAACTATTACTCTTGCTGATAAGGTTGCCGACTTACTGCTGCGAGAACAATACGGACAAATGCCGGTTCTCAGCAAAATTGTGGATGCTATCGAGCTTGAGGAATATAACACAACATCCATTGATATGGGAGACATTGGAAACCGCCCGCTTCAGGAAGAATATTACAATGCCGACAATTATACGTTTACTGATGCATATTCCCATTTCCTATCGCACATTTTAGAAAAACCTGAAATTAACCAGTTCAAATATGATTTTCCGGTGGTGCTGCCGGAATAAAATTAGGTTGAGTTAATTTATTTGACACTATAACACAAATTGAATCAAAAGAATTCCTCGAAGCTCTGCTTCGGGGTTGGATAATTTATCAATTTTTTAAATTTTCGTAAATATCTTTTTTAATTTATAAAATAATTGTATTTTTGAATAATTAAACATTTATAAATGGCTGAAAGTCAAACAAAAATTGAAAATTATAAAAATCCCCCGATATTTTTAGCGATTTTAGAAATACGATATAAAAATTCTGAATTAAAAAATATTGAGAAATTATCTGAGTGTAAAAACGAAGTATTAAAATTGTTTCCAAATTCTCAGAAACAAGTAGTAGGTGAATTAAAACTTGATAATTTATTGGAAGGACAACCTACAATTTCTCAATTTAATAGAAAAGTTGATTGCTTTTTATATACTTCCAAAGATAAACAAAGTGAATTTACAATATCTTTAGATAGATTTAACTATAGGCAATCGGGATCATATACTAATTTTAAAGATTTTACTAAAAATATTAAAACCGTTTGGAAAACACATCATGAGTTATTAAAGAATATTTCAATTATTGGTATTTCTTTACGATTTTTTAATAAAATTGAGATTAAAGAAAACATTAAAGATCCTACTGATTTTTTCAATATTTCGATACAAGCTGCTAATGGTGTAATATCTGACCTAATAACAAATTATTCTATTCGGTGTATATCAAGAAACATAGAAAAAAAGAAACATTCCATTATATCATTATCATTAGAACCTAGTATTGAGAGCATTTTCCCTTTTGTCCTAGATATTGATGTTCATGATGAAAATATATTTTCTAATGATCTAAAAAATCTTTGGGATAGATTTGAAGTATTGCGAATTGAAAAAGATAATTTATTTAATCGTATATTAACTGAGAAAACAAAATCTTTATTTAAATGAAATTTAATAAATCATACAAGATGATGCCCATTCTCATAGGGTTATCAACGAATTATGCACTAGCAAAGACAGAATTATTATTTTCTGAATCGAAAGTTATTAAAGATAATTACTTTAATATAGCAAAAGCTACAATTGTGGCGCAACACGAATTAAATATAATTTCTGCAGAATTTCAAAAAATTAAATTTGAAGAGTATTATAATAAATGGAATATTAATACGATGTTTTATTCAAATCCAAAAATGATTATTGAGGATGAAAATTTTCAGAATATTTTAAATATGGGGGAACAAGTAATACCATTAATCATTCAAAAAATTAAAACAGAACCAAGCCAATTAGTATGGGCATTAAATATTATTACCAAGAAGAAAATTTCTAAAAATTCTATTACTACAATAGAAGATGCATGTAAACTTTGGGTAAAATTGTATAGATAAAACGCCCCAATAGGTTTGATATGCCAAAGCAAGAAATTTATAAAATTTTCCCAAAATTACAATTTGACAAATCTTTTTATATATCAAGTAAACCTAATATAAATTACAACTGTATTGCTTGGGTTGGTATTACTGATAACGAATTTTGGTGGCCAGAAGTAGAACCATATAATAAATTAGATGGCGTTAAATACAAATGGCCTTTCAAAATAAAAAATAGCGATGAACTTAAATACTTTATTGAATTATTCTCTAATTTAGGATATGAAGGAGTGAGTAATAATATTAAAAACGAACATCCAAAATATCGGAAAATCGCATTATTTATCAAAGAGGATAAAAATATATCGGATATTAATAATTGTAAATGTACCCATGCAGCCCGCCAATTAACAAATGGTTTATGGGCAAGTAAACTGGGAAGGAAAGATGATATTGAACATTCAAATCCGTATGATTTAGAAGGTTCTGCGTATGGTAAATTAGCAATCATTCTTAAAAAGAAATTATAATTTTCATTTTCAGTATTTGCATACATCGTAGTTGATTTTTATATCTTTACAACGTGAGATCAGATGAACTCCTGTCGTTTTACTGTTTATTAACGGTTTCAAAATATTTCGCCACCTACGGGGCTTAATTTTCCTAATACATTATTATTCTACAAATATGCCATCCCTACGGGATTTTACTTTTTCTAACTCCGTAGGAGTGGTATATTTGTAGAACACGTATGACCACAACCCCGCACATGCGGGGTAAACTCCATAGGTGCGATATATTTACCGGACAATAGTGATTCTAAAACATTTTAAAGTCGGGTGTTTCATCAAAAATTTTAATTTTGCATCAGCTTAAGTGATATAGATATTGAAATCAGACGAACTCCTGTCGTTTTACCGGCAGGACGAGAGGACAGGACGGATTAAAGACATTATCAGAAGCTGCCAAAAGGCTCGCATTCAGCTCAAAGGACTTACCGGATCAGCTGGTGCAGTGGTGGGAGCGGCGGTTTTTGAAGGGAATCCTTTTGCCCATCTGTTTATACTTCCCGATAAAGAATCTGCCGCTTATTTTCTTAATGATCTTGAAAATATTTTCGAAGAACAAAATCTCCCTTCCGAAAAAAAACGCATTATTTTTTACCCCGCTTCTTATAAAAAAGCTTACGAAATAGAAAAGACGGACAATATAAATGTATTGTTGCGCACTGATGTTTTTAATCGCTTTTCGGGTGGAAGAAAAAAAAATATTGTTGTAACCTATCCTGAAGCTCTTTCCGAAAAAGTTGTTACACGCGCATATCTTGCAAAAAATACTTTCAAATTAAAAACCGGCGAACAGGTAAATCTTGACTTTATCATGGAATTCCTTGCCGAATACGGATTTGAAAGGGTTGATTTTGTGGTGGAACCGGGACAATTTACCCTGAGAGGAGGCATTGTTGATGTGTTTTCCTATTCAAATGATTACCCCTATAGAATAGAATTTGCAGGAAATGTAGTAGAGTCGCTGCGAACTTTCGATCCTGAGACACAGCTTTCTGTTAGTAAGCTTATGCATATCAGCCTGCTTCCTGATGTGCAAAAAATGGCAATTCTTGAAAAAGGAGAATCTATCTTTTCGTTATTACCTTCCGATACGATCATCTGGATTGATGATGCAGCTTACACTTCCGAAATAATAAACAAAGAATTTGAAAAAGCGGAAACAGCTTTTCATGAAACGGGAAAAGAAATTAAACATCTTGAGCCCGCCGAATTATTCATAAAGGGAGAAGAATTACTTGAACAACTCCTTGATTTTACAACTATTGAATTTGGCAGGCATTTTCTGTTTGAAACACAGAAAGTGATCAATTTTGCAGTTGCTCCACAACCTTTGTTCAGCAAGAATTTTGAATTGCTTATTTCCAATCTTCAGGAAAATTCATCAACAGGATATAAAAATTTTATACTTGCAGAAAACTCAAAACAGGTAGAACGCATCTACACTATTTTTGATGATATCCAGAAAAACAAGGACATGGTAAAGCCAATAGAATTCAGACCTGTGCAGTTTGCGCTGCACGAAGGATTTATTGACAAAGACCTGCAAATAGCCATATATACCGATCACCAGATATTCGAACGTTATCATCGTTTCCGCTTAAAAGACCGCTTTGCCAGCAAGGAAACGATAACGATGAAAGAATTGTACGATCTGAAACCCGGAGATTACATAACTCACATTGATCATGGTATCGGAAGATTCGCCGGATTGGAAAAGATAGAAGTAAACGGAAAGGAACAGGAAGCTATTCGGTTAGTTTACAAAGACGATGATCTGCTGTATATAAGCATCCACAGTTTGCACCGGATATCGAAATACGCAGGTAAGGATGGAACAGTACCCGCTATGAACCGGCTTGGATCGAATGCATGGAATAACCTTAAGAAAAAAACCAAGCAGCGGGTAAAAGATATTGCAAAGGACCTAATCCGGTTATATGCTAAACGCCGCACAGAGCAAGGGTTTGCATTCGCCCCCGACACATATCTTCAAACTGAACTTGAAGCTTCGTTTATTTATGAAGATACTCCGGATCAGATAAAATCCACTGCCGATGTAAAAAAAGATATGCAGGCAGAATATCCCATGGACAGGTTGGTTTGCGGGGATGTCGGCTTCGGCAAAACAGAAGTGGCAATACGGGCGGCATTCAAAGCGGTATCCGATAGCAAACAGGTAGCTATCCTGGTACCGACAACAATTCTTGCCTTGCAGCATTATAAAACCCTGAGCGAACGATTGAAAGAGTTTCCCTGTACAGTGGATTATATCAATCGTTTCAAATCGGCAAAAAATGCAAAGAAAACCATGGCTGATCTTAAAGAAGGGAAAATAGATATTCTGATCGGGACACATCGCCTTATCAGCAAAGACGTGGAATTTAAAGACCTTGGACTGCTTATTATTGACGAAGAACAAAAATTTGGTGTGGCTGCAAAAGAAAAGTTAAAACAAATCAAAGTGAATGTTGACACACTCACTCTCACTGCAACGCCAATCCCCCGTACATTACAGTTTTCATTAATGGGAGCACGCGATCTTTCTATCATCAATACACCGCCGCCTAACAGATACCCGATTATTACCGAAGTACATGTTTTCAAAGAAGAAATTATACGGGATGCAATACTTTATGAAGTATCCCGTGGCGGGCAGGTTTTTTTTGTGCATAACAGGGTGCAAAACATTGCCGAAATAGCCGGAGTAATTCAACGACTTTGCCCTGATGTCAGGATAGCTGTTGGACACGGGCAATTAGAAGGACACAAGTTAGAAGCGGTAATGCTCGATTTTATTGAAGGATATTATGACGTGCTTGTTGCAACTACAATTATTGAATCGGGACTGGATATTCCAAATGCAAATACGATCATCATAAATGATGCTCATAATTATGGATTGAGCGATCTGCATCAGTTGCGCGGTCGTGTCGGCAGAGCAAACAAAAAAGCATTTTGTTACCTGTTTGCACCTCCTCTTTCAGTGCTATCGGATGAAGCAAGAAAAAGACTTCGGGCAATCGAAGAATTTTCCGAATTAGGAAACGGTTTCAATATTGCCATGCGCGACCTTGATATTCGAGGAGCAGGAAATCTGCTTGGCGGGGAGCAAAGCGGATTTATTGCAGAGATCGGTTTTGAAATGTACCATAAAATTTTAGATGAAGCCATTCATGAATTAAAAGAAACAGAATTCAAAGAATACTTCAAAGAGGCTGTAAATACTGAGTTTGTGAAAGACTGCCAGATAGAAACCGACCTCGAAATACTTATTCCTGATGATTATGTTAACAGTGTTAAAGAAAGATTAACACTTTACAAAGACCTTGACAGCATTGAAACAGAAGAAGGTCTTGAAAAATTCCGCGAACATATTATCGATCGTTTCGGGGCTATTCCATTTCAAACGCAGGAGCTTATAAATACTGTGAAATTGCGTAAAATGGCAAAAGAAGCCGGCTTTGAAAAACTTGCATTGAAAGGAAATAAAATGGTTGGGTTTTTTATTCCTCATGAAGATTCTCCGTATTATCAATCGGAAGAATTTACGCGTGTTCTGAATTATGTTCAGGCAAATCCACGCTCCTGTAAAATGAAGGAAGGCAATAACAAATTAACATTGACTTTTGAGAATGTGAACAACATTAATGAGGCTATACATAAATTAAATCTTTTGTAACTACTCAGCAAATGATACTAATGTATTTTTACCACATAGTATCATAGGTACATAGGTTTCACATAGATTACTTTTTTGGTAATGCCGCATATATAACTATGTGGTTTTCTATGTTTCTATTGTGTCTATGTGGTAAAAAATTTTATAAAAACTTCTTCTTATTGCCTTTTGATCTGCTGAGTAGTTACAATCTTTTATCCTTTTTTTATATATTTGTATAATTTAAATTCTCATTTTGAATCTCTCATTTGAAGATAAACTTACTCTGACAGGATCAAAACTGCACCTCACTGAAAATGATATTCGGCGAATGGAAGATTTGATTCTTTCGGTTACAAATTGGAATAGTTTTACGGATATGGCTATTCAAAATGGCGTAGGTCCATCGATCCATAAAAATTTTTCTTTTGTAAAAAATTCCAATTTAATTCCCGAAGTATCATTATCAAAATTAAAACAAACATATTACAGGTCGCTTAGCCGTAATATGATTTTGTATGAGTACTTCCGTAATACAGTTGAAGTATTTTCAAAAGAAGGGATTTCGGTAATTGCGCTAAAAGGAATTTTTCTTGCGGAAACAATATATCATGACATTGGTTTGCGACAGATGTCGGATATTGATTTGTTGGTAAAAAAAGAGGATATTGAAAAATGCAGGAAGTTGTTGCTCGATATGGGATACAAATATACCGAACTTCATAAATCGGATTTTATCAAAGAATTAGACCTTTCAAAACATTTACCGGCATTGGTTTTAAATGGGGTTTCAATTGAATTGCATACAAAAATTCATCTTAATAATCCCGGATTCTCTGTAAATATTGATGATTATTGGGAAAGATCACAACAGGTTACGCTTTCAGGCATGTCGGTTCAATCTTTATCAATAGAAGACCTTATTCAGCATTTGTGCCTTCATCTTAATGATCATTTTAATGACGGGAAACTGCAATTATATTCTTTTGTCGATATTTTGGAAGTAATAAAAAAATATTACTCAATAATTAATTGGGATTTATTACTGGAATCATGCAATTCATATAATTGCAGCAGTATTGTTTTTAAATATTTATTATTAATTGAAAAATATTTTGATGTTAAAATTCCTGATTATATTTTACAAAAAGCCCGTGCAAATATTGATGTACGAACCGAAAAATTATTTGTTTATTATCTTCATCATTTCCGAAAGGATGCTCCATTGGGAATTGTGAACAGGAACATCGAAACTTTCAGCAATATCAGGGGGGTTAAAAATAAAACCATTTATTTGTTTAATGATTTTTTCCCATCCAGAACATTTATGTATGAAAGATATGGAATCAGGAAAAAACATTTACTTTTCTGGTACTATATTATTCGATTGAAGACGGGATTATATCAGTTTTTATTGCAAATTGCAAAACAATTCGCTGCTTCGGAAAAATCAAAAAAACAGAATTAAATAGTGCCTGTATATAAAGTCGTTAATTTATTCCCCGTTGGTGAAGGAGTAGGGGGATTGGGTTTCAAATTTCTATACATTCAATCCCCCGCCCCCCTTTTCTACCTACCGTGTACCCACAAGTATGCCAAAGGTTGTGATTTAGAAAGTTGCATTTTTTTGAATTTGAAATAATAACAATTTGGTTTTAGCCCTATTTTCAAGGGTTGTACATAATGATATTTTATCACTATTGTCCGGTAAATATG
>Ga0247841_10002911_pt1 | contig 32865 bp, 31 predicted proteins | sample LaCruzMarch2015__2_FD_192410 | JGI IMG/M metagenome (GOLD analysis project Ga0247841, IMG submission 192410) | Freshwater microbial communities from meromictic Lake La Cruz, Castile-La Mancha, Spain - LaCruzMarch2015_18m | ecosystem: Environmental > Aquatic > Freshwater > Lake | place: Spain...
TCCCAGCGGCGCACGGTCGCGGGCGAAACCCCAAGAGCTTCCGCCGCCTCGCCTATCCTTACTTTGTACACTTTTTTGCTCATGTTTGGCAAAAATGTACAACTTTAATCGCAACAGTTCAAGCCCCAGGCGGATTTTCTCGAGCAACGCATCCGTATCGTCAAACATGGTTCGGACCTCTATTCGGCACTGTCCGCCTCCGGGACCGGTGCCGCGCCCTCCTCGCCCTTGAGGAAGAGGCTGTAGCCGCGTCCGCGCGCGGCGGCGATCACCAGGGCGTCGATGCCGGCCTCTTCGAGCTTGCGGCGGATATGGCCGACATGGACATCGGCCGAACGGTTGTTCGGCCCCCAGTTGGCGCGGTGCAGCAGGTCGCCCCGGCCGACCGGCCGACCGACATGGCGCATCAGTTGGGCGAGGATGTCGGCCTGGGTCTCGGTCAGTTCCACCGGCGGGCCGCCGCCGTCGCAGCGCACCTCGCGCATGACAAGATCCAGGACCACCGGGCCGACCCGCAGCCGCAGTTCCGGGTTCGGCCCCGGACGGCGGCGGCGCAGGACGGCGCGCACCCGGGCGCGCAGTTCGCCCACCTCGAAGGGCTTGGTCACATAGTCGTCGGCGCCCGCGTCCAGGCCGCGGATGCGCTCGTCCGGGTCGGCGCGGCCGGTGAGGATGATGACCGGCACCGCGGTGGTCTGCGCCAGTTCCCGGGCCAGGTCCAGCCCGTCGTCGGCCCCCAGGTTGAGGTCCAGGAGCACCATATCGGCCCCCTCGTTGCGGTAGATGCGGCGAAATTCGGCCGCGCTCGGCGCCAGCGCGGTATGGTGGCCGTCGAGTTCCAGTGAGCGGGCGATGGCCCGGGCCAGGGGGACCTCGTCCTCGACGATGATGATGCGCGCTGGTTCGGTCATGGGCGTTCCTGACAGTCGGCGTCGTGCGGGCGCTGGTGCGGCGGTGCCGGAGCGGGGACCGCCGCTGCGCCTTGCTGAGTCATTGTTATAAAATCAATGGTAACGCCGCTGAGGGCCGCGTCACCCACGCCATTGGATACCACGGGTCCCGCGGTGGGGGCAAGGGCCGCACGAGCCGGACACCCCCGGCGGCGGCACCCCGACGCCCACGACACCGGAACCGGAACCGGACCGCCCGTCCCCATTTTGCCTGCAAGAGCACGACCATTCCGAGCGATTTTTGTCGTTTCAGAGTGTTAAATAAACTTTACTTCACAGGGTGTCGGTGCGGCTATTACGCTGATCGTCCTTGAACTCGCCGTGCATCAGCCGGGACGCGAAGATCATAAGATTATTCAGTGTTATCCGGGGCAGGCCCGGGCACGTAGGCCGCTCGATTGCGCCCGCGACGGGGCTTGAAACCACCGGCGGAGCGGCCTCGCACGAGCGCAAACGGACGATGAGCTTCCGGCCCGCACCGTGCGGCGCCCCAACGCGGCGCCCGCGGCCTTGACGATTACGCAGGCCGCCGCCCCGCCGGGGACCCCGCCCCCACGTCCGGTCACCGCCCGACCGGCCCTCTTCGCGGCCCTGTGCGCCCTGGCATTCGCAGGCAACCTCTTCGGTGTGCCGCTGTTCTTCGGGGTCGCCTTCGTGTTCGGCTCGATCCCCGCCCTGCTGGCGGCACTCTGGATGGGGGTCCTGCCGGGGATGGCGGTGGCAGCGATCGGCGGACTCTATACCCTGTGGCTTTGGGGTCACCCTTACGGCCTGCTCATCTTCGTGGTGGAGGCCGGGGCCGTGGGGCTGATCCTGCGGCGCCTGCGCCTGCATGGGGAGCCGCCGCCGTTGGCCCTGGCGGACGGGCTCTTCTGGCTCTTCCTGGGCATCCCCCTGACCCTGCTGCTGCTGCATGGCCCGGCGCAGATGCCGTGGCTGCAGGCCGGACTGATTGCCCTGAAGCTCTCCACCAACGGCCTGCTGAATGCCGCCCTGGCCGGGGCAGTGGTGATCCTGACCAATCGGCTGCGGCGGCGGCCCGCCAGCGTGTCGTTGCGTGAGGTACTGTTCAGCGCCTTGCTGCCGGCGGTGCTGGTGCCGGCCTTCGCCCTGACGGTACTCCAGACCAGCGCGGCGCGCGTCCAGATGGAGGCCGGGGTCGCGTCCACCCTGGCGCTCTCCGCCGCCCTGGCCCGGGACGCCCTGGACGCGGCCGGCGCGCCCGCGCGCACCCCGGGGCTGCCGCCGGAGGACGGCGGGGCGCCATTCTCGGACGCCGGGCTCCAGGAGGTAACCACCCGCATCCGGCAACTGGTCCCGGCGGCCCTGGGGGTCTCCAGCGCGGTGGTGGACGCGGCGGGCAACACCCTGGCCGGCGCCCCATCGAGCGCCCCCGGGACCATGACGGTCCTGGACCTGCAGCGGGACCTGCATCTGCGGATGCCGCGGCAGCAGGTGCGGATACGCCTGGCCCAATGGCGGGCGGGCGAGTATTTCATGGACCAGCCGCTGGCGGCGGCGGCCCCGGGGACACGGCTGCTGGTGATGGTGCGCGCCGAGCCCGGAATACTGGCCCTGCAGCGGACCATCGGGATGCAACTCCTGGTGCTCGCCGTGATCTGTCTGGGCGCCGCCCTGGGGGCCTACCACCTGAGTCGGCGCATTGCGGCGCCGATCCTGCACCTCGCGCAACAATCGGCCGACCCCGCCCTGTTCCACACACTGGCGCCCCCGCCGCTGCCGCCGCCGGGGCTGCTGCGCGAGACCAACCAACTCGCCGTGGCCTTCCACAGCATGCTCGCTTCACTGGCGCAAGAGCAGCAGGGCCAGGAGGCCCAGCGCGCCGCCCTGACCCTCCAGGCACACGGCCTGGAGGTCCTGCTCGATGCCGCGGCGGACCTGCCGGCCATGGCGCAGCGCCTGTGCCGCCTGGTGGACGCGCTGGTCCCCGGGCACTGGTCGGTGCTTGCCACCGGCGGCGGGCCGGTGTCGCTGCGGGTGCTGGCCGCCCCCGCCGTCGACCCGGCGCAGGTCCCGGCCGTCGCTGAGCTCCTGGGCCGCGACGCGCAGGACCAGGACGGCACCGCGGGGCGCCCCTACCGGACGACCCACGGCCTCGCCGTCGCAACGCCGCAGGAGGCCCCGCAGGCTTGCGACCAGGCCGCACCCCGGGCCTGCTGGTGCCACCCCATCCCCGGCCCCGGGGGCCGGTTCCAGGGGGTCTTCGCCATCTTCTCCCCCGGCCCGGACGGCCCCTCCGAGCGCGAGGCGCACCTGCTGGAGGTAGCGGCCAATCTGGCCGCCATCGCCCTGCGCAATGCCGCGGAGCGCCGCGGGGTCGAGGCCGAACGGGACGCCGCGGCCCGCGCCCTGCGGCGCTATAACGCCGACCTGGAGGGCTTCTCGGACCTGATGGCCGGCTACCGCCCGCCCCACGAACAGATCCGCGCCCTGCTCGATTTCGCCTGTCACAGCCTGGGGGCGAGTGCGGCGGCACTGGGGGAGATCCAGGGCGCGAGCTACCGGTTGCTCACCAGCTTCGGGGCGGCGGGGCTCGGGATGGAACCGGTCTTGGCGCCCGGCGCGGTCCTGGCCCTGGGTCCGGCGGAGCAGGCCGGCATCCGCGACCTGGAGCGCTCCGGCGAGGCCGCGCCGGACCAGCAGCCGCTGGCCCCGCGGCCCTGCGCCCTGCCCCCCCACGGCGGTTTCGCGGCCGCCGCCCTGATCCGCTGGACCGACGCCGAGGGACTGGCACACCTGGGCGCCCTGTCCTTCGCCCCCGGTCAGGGGGTGGCCGCGGCCACGCCCGAGAAGCTCCAGGTGATTCAACTCGTGGGGCAGGGCATCGCCTCCGGCCTGCGGGAGCGCGCGGTCCTGGACGGACTGCTGGCGTCGCGCCAACGCGAGATCATCGGCCACCTGGCGAGCGGTGTCGCCCACGACTTCAACAACCTGCTGGGCGTGGTCGACATCAACCTGGACTATCTGACGGATCTGCTCAGTACCCGGGGGGGGGCCCCGGAGGTGGCCGAGGTGCTGGAGGAGACCCGGCTCGCCGCCCGGCACGCCCAGATGGTCACGGCCGGTCTGCTGTCGCTGAGCCGCGGGCGCCGGCTGGCGACCGGACCGACGCCCGTCTCGGCCGTGGTGGAGCGCTTCGTCCGCACCCTGGCGCGCATCCTGCCGGCCCAGATCGAGGTGGCGACCCACATCGCCCCCGAACTGACCGCCCTGGCGGACGAGGCCCTGCTGCAGGCCGCCCTGCTCAACCTGTGCATCAATGCCCGGGACGCCATGGGGGGGCGCGGCAGGCTCGGGATCGGCCTCACGCGCGTGACGCGTCCCGTCGCCCTGCCGCTGACCCTGGGGCGCCTGGAGCCGGGCGACTATGTGGAGTTGGCGGTCTCCGATACCGGGGTCGGCATGTCGGCGGAGGTCCTGGGACACATCTTCCAACCCCTGTTCTCGACCAAGTCGAGCGGGCGCGGCACCGGTCTGGGGCTCTTTATGGTCCGGGAGTTTGCGGACCGCTGCGGCGGCGGGGTAGCGGTCGAGACCAAACCGGGGCGCGGCAGCCGCTTCCTGGTCTATCTGCCGGTGGCCGCCGCGGCGGCGGCGCCGACGCCGGGGCCGGCCGCGGCGGAGGCGCTGCCGACGCCGCCGGCCCGGGTCCTGCTGGTGGATGACGACCCCGGCATCCGCACGGTGCTGTGCCGAATCCTGGAGAACCATGGCTTGCAGGTCGACCAGGCGGTGGATGGGGCCGCGGCCCTGGCCCTGCTGGAGGGCGGGGCGCCCTGTGACCTGGTGCTGTCGGACATCGTCATGCCGCGCATGGACGGGATCGAACTGCACCGGCGCCTCGCCCGGGCGGCCCCGGGCCTGCCGGTGATCCTGATGACCGCCGACGATCATCAGAGCGTCCAGGCGGCCGGGCTGCCGGTGGACACGGTGATTCTGTACAAACCCCTGGTGACCGAGATCCTGTTGTCACGCATCCGGGAGCGGCTGCCGCGCGGGCCTTGAGGCCGCCCGCCGCCCGGCGCGCCCGACCGCTGGTCGGAAACCCGGGCTGTCACGCCTATGTCATTGCGGTTTTACAGTTTTTTACTGGCGTAATCGCCCCGCTGGGGTAATAGTCAACAAACTCCGGGACCCTGATCCAACGTCGGCGCCCGGTGACACGGGCACGCTTGTCCTGGCCTAGGCCAGACCCATTTTTTCACGGCTGAACGCCGGTTGGCGCCCATGAACCTGATCTGCCTCGACGATGACCCCCGGATGGAGCCCGCCCTGCGGCGCTTCGCCGTACGCCTGGGCCATGCGGTACGGTTTCATACCGCCGCCGCGAGCTTCAAGACGGATGTGCAGGCGCGGCCCCCTGACCTGATCGTGCTCGATCTGGAGCTCGGCCAGGAGAACGGTATCGACATCATCCACTGGCTCGCCCAGGCGCAGACCCGGGCGCCGCTCATCCTGCTCTCCGGCCACGGGGACGACCTGCTCGATACCGCCCGGCGCATCGCCCGGGCCAGCGGGATCGAGGTCCTGGGGGTGGTCAGCAAGGGCCGGATCGTGCGCGACCTGCCGCCCCTGCTCGCGCGGGGCCGGTGCGAGAGCGCACCTGCGGTGCCGGTGCCGGTGCCGGTGCCGACGCCCACCCAGGCCGCCGGGGCGCAGCTACTGACGGTCGGCGACTTGGCCCGCTGCATTCGGGAGGACCGCATCGAACCCTACTTCCAGCCGATCGTGGAACCCGGCGACGGGCGCCTGCGCGGCGCCGAGGTCCTGGCCCGTCTGCGGCTGCCCTCCGGACGGGTCCTGGGCCCCGCTGCATTCATCCCGCTGGCGGAGTCCGCGGGGCTCCTGATGGCGCTGAGCGAATCACTCTTTGCCGGCGTACTGCGGCTCAAACCGCAACTGATGCCGCTCAAGCTCGGATTTCTGTCGGTCAACCTGTCCGCCGCCGCGCTGGACCATGACCGCGCCATCGCCCTGGTGCGGGGGCTCCTGGCCGGGCTCCAGGACTGCTGCCGACTGGCGGTGGAGATGACCGAAACCGCCGCCATGGCCGATTCCCCGCCGGCCCGGGACCTCACGGCCCGGATCAGCCTGCTCGGTGCCTCGCTCTCCATGGACGACTTCGGCACCGGCTATTCATCCATCCGCGCCCTCACCGAACTGCCCTTCGACACCCTCAAGATCGACCTGTCGTTCGTCTCGGAGATGTTCGACTCCGCCAAGGCCCAAACGGTGCTGCGGGCGATCGTGACGCTGGGCCACAGCCTTGGACTCAAGGTCGTGGCGGAGGGGGTGGAGACCGAGGCGCAGCGCCGCTTTCTGATCGAGACCGGCGCCGACCTGGCCCAGGGCTTCCTGTTCGGCCGCCCGATGGACATCGCGGCCCTGACGCGCGCCTATGGCCCGGCGGTGGTCGCGGCGCCCGCGGCGCTGCCAGCCTGAGGGCGCGCGCCAGAGCCCCCAGCGCGGCGCACAGCAGCGCGTCACCAAAGAAAGAGGTGTTGTCCGCAAATGAACGCAAATAAACGCAAATAGGATCAGCTTGGTGTCGTGACCATCGTCACCCTGCGGGCGGCGGAAACGGCGTATCACGTCGCTGACTTTTCGCTGTGTTCTCTGCGTCTCTGCGATTGGACGCCTCGTTCCGGGCTGCCCCGTCAGACCGGCCTATTTGCCTGGAATGCCAGAAATTGTTTATCTTAATTTGCGTTCATTTGCGTTCATTTGCGGACAAATCCTCTTAATTTGAGATCCATCCGGCCCGCGCGCGCCCCAGGAGGCTGACCCTATGCCCGCGACCACCAATCCCCGCATCGTGCTGATCGACGACGACCCGCGCCTGCTCGCCGCCACCGCCCGCCTGATCGCGGCCTGGGGCTATCGCTGCGAGACCTTTACCGATGGCCGGGCGGCCCTGACCGCGATGGCGGCGGACCCGCCCGACCTGCTGCTGGTGGACATCTATATGCCGGACCTGGACGGCTTCGAGGTGATCGCGCGCATGCGCCTGATCGCCCCCGGGACCCGGATCATCGCCATCAGCGGGGACCTCGTACGGGGCCACCCGACCCATGTCCTGGCCGTGAGCGAACAACTGGGGGTGGATGCGACCATCCAGAAACCGCTCCGACCGGAACAACTGCGCACCCTGCTGGGGCAGTTGTGCGCCCCGGCGTCGACCGCTTGACCAGCACCGGGTCCTGGGCCGGCGGCCGGTCGCCCGGGAGACGGCAGGAGTTGCGATCATCGACACCGCCCTAGACAGCCCAGTGCCGCCCCCGGCCGCGCCCGGACCGGGCCTGACCCGGGTCCTGGTCGGCACCCCCGCGCTGGCGCTGCTCGCCCTGGTCGGCAATTATTTCAATATGCCGCTGTTTTTCGGCGTCGATGTCCTGTTCGGCTCGATCGCGGTGCTGCTGGCCCTGGTGTGGCTGGGAACCTGGCCCGGCCTGCTGGTGGCCCTGGTCGGCGGCGCCTATACCTGGTTCCTCTGGGACCACCCCTATGCCCTGATCACCCTGGTCGGCGAGGCGGTCGCGGTCGCCTGGCACCGGGCGCGCACGCGCCGCCGCGGCCGGGACGCACCGCCGCTCGCGGTCTCGGTGACCCTCTACTGGTTCCTGATCGGCATCCCGCTGGTCCTGCTCTGCTATCACTGGGGACTCGGGATGGGCTGGCCGCCAACCCTGCTGGTCGCCGTCAAGCAGGCGCTCAACGGCATCCTCAATGCCGCCCTCGCCGGTCTCATGCTGTTGGCGGTCGACCTGAGTCGCCGTCGCCGCGCCCTCCCGGTCGCGCAGGTCCTCTTCAGCGTCCTGCTCTCCAGCCTGCTGGTGCCCTCCCTGCTGATCACGACCTGGCAGAGCCGCGACCTGAAGGGCCACCTGGAGGACGAACAGGCCGAGCGGCTGGGGCTCTTCGCCGAGCTGGCGGTCCATCACCTGGGACCCCGATACCATCCGGACGGCCGCAGTGCGGCAGACCGCGAAGCCGAACGCGAGCACCTGAATCGACTCCTGCGCGAGCATCTCCCGGCGGGCAGCGAGCCGCAGGTGCGTTGGTCGGCGCCGCCGGGCACGGTACCCGCCGGCGCCCCCGCGGCGGCGCCGTGCGCCGACCCCGGCCAGCTGCCCCAGCGGGAAACCGGGATCCCCACCGGCACCGCGGGACTGACGATCATCCTGCCCAGCGGCCGGCTCCCCTCGCGCATGGCCCGCTGGCGCGGCGCGCGTTACCGCATGGAGGTCCCGGGCGAACCCGCCTCCCCGGCCGGCCTGTTGGCGGTGGAATTCGACGCCGCCCCCCTGATCGACCGGCTGCAGGAGACCGTGACCCGGATCCTCCTGGTGCTCCTGGCCCTGGCGGGTCTGGGCGTCGGGCTCGCCTGGGCCCTGAGTCGGCAGTTGGTGCGTCCGTTGCGAGAACTGGTGGAGGTCACCGCGGCCCTGCCCGCCGCCATCCGCGAGGACCGGCCCTGGCCCACGCCGAGGCCCGGCCGGTTGCGGGAGCCCGGACAGTTGGCGGACGCGGTGGCCGCGATGGCGCGGTCCCTGACCACAAGCTTCAGGGCCCTGGCGCAGGAAAACCTGGACTCCGCGCGCCTGCGCGAACGCCTGCACCGCAGCGAGACACGCCTCGCCGAGTCCCAGCGCATCGCCGACATGGGGAGCTGGTATCTGGACCTGCGCACCGACGAGGTGGAGTGGTCGGACCAGGGCTACCGACTCCTGGGCTACGCCCCCGGCAGCGTCGCGCCGACGCTGGAAAACTTCCTGCGCCGTGTCCATCCGCGGGACCGGGGCCTGATCACCAGCCAACTGCGCTCGGTACTGGCCGGCGAGGACCTCACCGACGAGCATGACGTGCGGATCCGTCGGCTCAACGGGGACGAGCGCATCGTGCATTACCGCACCCGCATCCAGCACGACCCTGAAGGCAGGGTCAGCGCAATCGAAGGGGTTAGCATCGACATCACTGAGCGTAAGGAGGCGGAACTGGCCCTGAGTGCGGAGCGACGGCGCCTGTCCAATATCATCGCCGGGACCCGGGTCGGCACCTGGGAGTGGGAGGTTCAGACCGGTGTCATCCTGGTCAACGCGCGCTGGGCCGAGATCCTGGGCTACCAGTTGGCCGACCTGGCCCCACTCGACATCCAGACCTGGATCGACCTCACGGAGCCCGCTGACCTGAAGCGGAGCCTGGCCCTGCTGGAGGCGCACTTCCGGGGCGAGTTGGATGGCTACGAGTGCGAGCTGCGCATGCGCCATCGGGACGGGCACTGGGTCTGGGTCCTGGACCAGGGCCGGGTGATGGAACGTGACGCCGCGGGGGCCCCGCGGCTGATGTCCGGCATCCACCAGGACATCAGCGAGCGCAAACAGGCCGAGGCGGCGCTGGCCCAGCGCGAATCCATGGTGGATGAACTGCTGGCCCTGGCCATGCGTCTGGTCGGCGTGCCTGACCAGGGGCTCGATGCCTTGACCGCAGAGGCCATCGAGCGGATCGGCCGCTTCGCCCATGCGGACCGCAGCTACGTCATCCTGCTCGATGAGTCCGCGGGCACCCTCACCAACACCCTGGAGTGGGCGGCGGCGGGTGTGGCCCCCGCGCTGGCGCAGAATCAGGCGATCCCCATTTCGACGCTACCGGAATTGATGCTCCAATTGCGGCTCGGCGAGCCGGTCGTGATCCCCCGGGTGACGGACCTGCCCGCGGGCTGGTCCCGGGAGCGGGAGATCTTCCGCGCCCAGGAAATCCAGTCGCTGCTGGTTGCACCACTGGCCGTGGGCGAGGTGCTGCTCGGCTGTGTCGGCTTCGACGCCGTGCGCGCCCCGCGGGACTGGTCGCCGATGCAGATCCGCTTCCTCCAGGTCTTTGCCAGCGTCCTGGCCGGGGCCATGGACCGCGCCCACGCCACGGCGGACCTGCGCGCGAGCAACGCCCGCTATGAGCAGTTGGCCCATCAGAGCCGCTCCATGAGCTGGGAGATCGACCCCCAGGGGCGCTACACCTACGTCAACCCGGTCTGCGAACAGGTCCTGGGCTATCGGGCGGACGAGCTGATCGGCCAGCACTTCTACGACCTCTTGCCGACCGAGGACCGGGCCACGGTCAAGGCCGCCGTCTTTGCCATCATGCAGCGCCGTGAGCCGATCCGGGACTTCGACCGGCTTTGCCTGGGGGTGCAGAACTGGCGGGTATGGCTGATGAGCAGCGGGGCACCCATGCTGGCCCCCGACGGCACCTTCCTGGGCTACCGCGGCATCGACACGGACATCACCGATCGCCACCTGGCGCAGGACCTGATCCGCGAGAACGAGACCCGCTATGCCGCCCAGCTCGAGGAACTGGTGGACCTGATCAACCGGCCGCTGCCGCCCACGGACAAGGATCGCGCCCTGCTGGAGCTCGGCTGCCGGACCCTGGGGGCGACGGCGGCGGTCCTGGGGCTGACGGACGATGGCCGGCGGCATCGGGTCCTGACTGCGATCCCCGACGCGGGCGCGGACGGACCCGGGCCGGCGATGTTCCAGGCGGTCCTGGCGGAGACCCTGGCGCAGCGGGGTACCCCCTGTGTCCTGGGCGTCGAGCGCCTGCCGGGGGCCGCGGTGACGATGGATCTGCACTCCTGCGTCGGGCTCGCCTTCGACGCCCCCCGACCGGACGGGCCGAGCGAGACGCTGATCCTGTCGCTGTGGGGCAAGGGACCGGCCCTGAATCTGGGCGAGCCGGAACGGCAGATGATCCGGCTGATCGCCCAACGCATCGCGGCGGTGCGCTATCAGGAGCAGATCCAGCGCGACCTGGTGGAGTCGCGCGAGCGCGAGACCATCGGCCACCTGGCGAGCGGGGTCGCACATGATTTCAATAATCTGCTGGGGGTCATCGATGCCAACATCTACTTCCTGAGCATCGGCCTGCCGGGGGCCGACAGCGACCCTGAACTGCGTCAGGTCTTGGAAGAGACCCAAAGCGCCCTGGGTCAGGCCAAGGTCATCACCTCCGGGATGCTCTCCTTGAGCCGCGCCGGGGGGGTCCCGCTGGAGCCGGTGGACCTGCAAGAGACCGTCGCCGAGTTGGCACGCATCCTGCTTCAGGTCCTGCCCGCGGCCATCCGCCTGAGCATCGCCATTGCGCCCGGTCTCAAGGCGCGCACCAACGCGGGCTTTCTGCAAGCGGCGCTGCTCAATCTCGCGCTCAACGCGCGCGACGCCATGCCTGGCGGCGGCGAGTTGCGCATCGAGGCCGCGCCCAGCGCCGGGGTCGACGACCTCCCCCTGGCGGTCGGGACCCGCCCGGCCATGGACTGCGTGGAGTTGCGGGTGACCGATACGGGCAGCGGCATCGAGCCCGCCATCCTCCCGAATATCTTCGACCCGCTCTTTTCCACCAAGGCCAAGCAGCGCGGCCACGGGCTCGGGCTCTTCATGGTGCAGGAGTTCATCGCCCGTTCCGGGGCCGGGCTGGCGGTGGAATCGCGCCCGGGGTGCGGCACCAGCTTCCGGCTCCTGTTGCCGGCCGTGAGCGTGCCGACGCCGGTACCCGGCACCGACCCGCGTTCACCCCCGGCCGTCGCCGCGGACCCGGGGTCCGACGGGCTGCCCCCGGGGCTGCGGGTCCTGGTGGTGGATGACGACCCGCGGGTGCGCGAGGCGGTGGCCCGGCTGCTGACCCTGGGCGGGGTGGACCTGGCCCAGGCGGAACATGGGCAGGCCGCGCTCGCACTCCTGGCCCAGGACCCCGGGTTCGATCTCGTGCTCTCCGATATCGCCATGCCCACGCTGGACGGGATCGGGCTCTTCCGGCACCTGGCGCGGGAGCGGCCGGGGCTGCCGGTGATCCTCATGACCGGCCAGGACAGCGCCCTGGCGGGCCTCGACGACCTGCCCGGGCGGCCCCTGGTGCTGCGCAAGCCGCTCGACCCGGCGGCCCTGCGGGCGGCGATCCGGGCGCGGGTGCGGCCGGCCCGGAAAGAGGTTTTGTCCGCAAATGAACGCAAATGAACGCAAATCAGACGAGGGCGTAACGCTGCCGACCTGGGAGCCCTGAAGGGGGCGCGACATACCAGCCCAGGGCAAGGCCCTCACTGCCATTAAGTTAAGCGCCAGCGCCCAGGTTTCTCGTTCCCACGCTCCAGCGTGGGAATGCCGGGCGGGCGCTCCGCGTCCGGTCTTGGCAATGGACGCGGAGCGCCCGCACTTGCTCCCACGCTGGAGCGTGGGAGCCAGAAGGGCTTAACTTAATGGCAGTGAGGGCAACGCCCTGGGTATCGGGAGAAGGACGATCAGCCCTGAAAGGGCGTGACATAGGCCGCGGTAACCTGCGACGTGGCGGGCGCTTGCGAGGCCTGGTCGCGGCTAAAGCCGCTCCCACAGCGTCGCTTGCGCAAGCGGCCAAAGACTCGGGAGCTGGTCTCAAGACCCGTCCCGCCCTGGCCCCGCCTCACGACCACGGCGGCGGCCGGCCTTCTTGGCCGACGGGGGCGGCGCGGCGTCGGCGGCGAGGCCCTGATAGATGCGCAGCGCCGTGCGGCGTACCTCCGGGCTCACGTTGCGCAGGATGCCCTCGCCCTCGAGCAGGGCCAGGAAGGCCCAGTACAGGGGGGCGTAGCGGGCGGGATAGTCGGCGATCTGCATCCATTCGCGGAACTTGGGGGCGTAGCCTTTGGCATGGGCATAGCGCAGGGTGCGTTGCAGGCGCCAGAGGAATTCGACCCAGAGTTTGGCATCGGCCTCGGCCAGGGCGGCGTCGAGGGCGTCGAAGGCGGCCTTGGGCGCGTCTTCCGCCAGGTGTTGGGCGGCATCGAGCAGATGGCCGACATAGGTTTCCGGCACCTGGCGTCCCAACTCGGCGTGGCGGCGGGCCTCTTCGGGCCGGTCCAGGTGGAACCAATGCAGATCGGCCAGGATACCATGTACGCCATTCCGGCTGACTCCGCCGCGTTGACCCTTGGGTTCCTGCTCCCACAATCGCAGACCTTGGAGATACGCCCGTTCGGCCTCTTCATAGCGGCCAAAGCGGTCTTGCAGCAACGAGCCGAGTAACCAGGATCTCGCGGCCCAGCCCCTCGCGTTCGCCGGGCGAATAGAACCCGCGCAGGAAACAGGTCAGCCAGCGCACCCGCTGTTTCAGTCGGCGGCTGCCGTGGCGCATCAGGTACCAGATATTGAAGAAGCGCTCCACCAGTTGATAGCCGGAACGCCCGCTGCCGCTGACCTCGACCTCTTCCACATAGCCGTCGTTCTCCAGCCGCGCCAGTTGGGCATTGACCGCGGTCACGTCCAAGCCGGACTCGCGCGCCGCCGCGTTGGCGGTGATCGGGTCCCAGTTGAGGGCCACCGCATCCAGCACGGCGCGCGCCTGGGGGGCGGCCTCCTCGGTGCGGGCCTTGTACAGCGGTGTCATCCGGTCCAGGAGGCGCTCCAGGGTGGTGATGCGAAAGAAATCGAAGAAGGCCGCGCCGCGGTCCGACAGGCCCTTGGGATAGGCCGCCGCCGCGCCGATGACCAAGGGTCCGTCGACCTGCTGGAGCAGGTCGCGCAGGCCCCAATCATGCTTTTTCAGTTATATTGTTCTTCGCGGAAGGTCAGGGGCAGCAGGTGTGCGGCCAGCCCCGCGTCCTCATTGATGGCGACGGCGAGGCGCAGCAGCAGGGTGGTCTTGCCCATACCACGCTGACCGACGATGAGATGATGGCGCGGGCTGGCCCCGGCCGTGGTCTGGTGGCGCAGTTCATTGATGAAATAGGCAAGGGTGCGTTCCCGCGCCACGAAGCCGGCAACCAGGTCCGCCGGGGTGAGATTGCCCGGGTCATAAACGGCGATGACATCGATCGCGGTCATCGCCTTACTCCGGCAGATACCGCTGCCACCACAGGCGCAACAATTCCATACGGAAGCGGTAGCGATCGGCCTCCCGGTCGCAGACGATGAAGCCGTCCTCTTCCAGCGTATTGAGCAGGCGCAGCAGGTCCCGGCGCGGCAATGCGGCATCGTTCAGTGCGTGCAGCAGGCCGTCGGCGGACAGGCCGGTCTCGAACTCGGCCAGACAGGCGAGGAGGGCGAACAGGCGATTGCGGGCCGGCTCGGCAAAGTTCTTGCGGATATGTTCAGGCCAGGTTTCAAAGTAATTGCGGTTGACCGGTTGCAGCAAGCGCTTGCGGGCGTCCGCCACGCGCGCGCAGGCGGTATCGGCGTCGACCGCCGGGGAACCCTGCAACTGTTTGCCGAAGGCCTCCAGATAATAGGCGGACAGCCAACCCGAGGCGGTGACGATGGCGACGGCCTCGTGATCGCTGACCAGGTGACGATGTGAGACATCGAAGCTGACAACGACATAACCCTGGGCGGCGGCCCGCTCCTCCAGGCGGTGCAGCACGAAGGTCTTGCCCAGGCGGCGCAGTCCCGGCATGAGCAGGTTCTTGCCCGCGTCGAAACGACGGAAGATGGCGTCGGTCTCGGCCCGGCGGCCGCAGGGGGCGGTGGCGAAGTCGAGGGGCATGGCGGACTCCCAGGGGTTGGAGTCCATAATACAGGCGGAGTGTCTATAAAACGCTAGCGTCTTAAAACATTTTCGATATGCTTTGACTGTCTGGGTGTGGCGGGCGAAGTCGCGCAGCGACGCTGTGGGAGCGGCTTCAGCCGCGACGGGGCGTCGCAGACGGCCATGGCGTCGCCGCTTACCGCGGCCTCGCATCGCGGCTGCAAGCCGCTCCCGCTGGGGCTTTCATTTTCCGCGGTGACGGATGAGCCTTCATGGCCGTTAGCCGGCCACCGGCCCCGGAAACAGTTCGCGATAGACGGAGGCGTCGAACAGCGTCTCGATGCGCAGGATGCGGCCCTGCTCGACGTGGGTCCACTGGACGGCGTTAATGGACAACTTCTCCGAGATCTGGATGCGGTAGGTGAGGAAGTGACAGACGTCCGGGCCATCCACGAAGACCTTGCGGACCTGCACGGACTGGACGATTGCGCTCGCGTGGGCGCCGTACTGGATGAACTGGTCGGCGCAGTCGAACGCGGCGATCGGGCTGCGAAAGCTGAATCCCTGGTCGGCGAGCAGCGCGCGCGCCCGCTCGAAGTCAAAGGCGTCCCGGGCGGCGAAAAAGGCCTCGACGACGGCGAGCGGGTCGGCGGACAAGGGGAGACTCCTCAGGGTTCGGATGCGGTGCGTCGATGGTGCAGGGTTTTCCCGCGTTCGTCCAGCGCGCCGCGATCCGAACCGTAAGGGCCGCCGCGAACGGCAGCGGTCTCAGCGCATCGCCTGCATATCCAACTCGAACATCGGGCGACTCTCCGGACCGACCGCGTGCAGGGCGGGGTTGAGTGAGCGCAGGGCCAGGGTCGGCTTCACCTTCAGCGACAGCAGGGAGGGGTCCAGATATTTCTTGAGCAGGCGCCTGGCCTGGCCGCGGTTACGCATGCCGCGCAGGACCTGGACCTTCGCCAGGGCGCCCGTGGTGGGCGCGGAGCCGCCGTTGCTGCGGTAGTGGCCGATCACCGCCTCGGTGTAGTCGAGCGTCTCCTGGTAGGTGACATGGTTGTTGGTACGGTCCACCACGCCCTCCCCGGCGTTGTAGGCCATGATCACCCGGCCATAGTCGCCTTTGTATTTGTCCAGCAGCCGTTTGAGGTGACGGGTACCGGTGCGCAGGTTGGTCTTGGGGTCGAACAGGGCCGCGGTGGAGGTCACCCCATAGTCCCCCGCGGTCGCCGGCATCACCTGCATCAGACCCACGGCCCCCACCCGCGAGACCGCGTTGGCGTTGAAGTTGGACTCGGCGGCCACGACCGCCCGCACCAGCTTCGACTCGACCCCATATTGCCTGGCCACCTCGTCGATCATGGTCCGGACCTGGTCGCGGCTCGGCGTGACCCCGCCGGGCGCACTGGGCCGCGGCGCCTTGGCGGGCGCCGGGGCAGCAACCGCGGCGGGGGCCGGTTGTGCCGTCAACTCGGCGACCTTCTTCGGTGCCGCCCGCGCAGTCGCGGCCGACGCCGCGGGGCAGGCCAGCGGCAGCAGGACCAACAGCCACAGGGGGCGGAACGCGACAGGGTTCATCATAACTCCGACGGGACTCTTGCTTGGTGAAGACGCTGGGCGCTGGCGCCGTTGGACCGGTTGGTCGGGACACCGGTGCGGGTGGTAACAGCACCGGTGCGGATCAGACGACAGTTGCGTCGTAATTTCAACTGTCTTCGTCGAAAAATGAAACTATTCCGTGAAACACACGCGGACTCAGGGTTTACGCACGCAATGGTGGGAACTTTTCGATCGCTCTCGGCGGTTTCGCCGACAAGGGCATGCTACTTTGAAGGTACTCGACGAAGCCGTCGGCGGTGCTGCGGACCCTGAGCGTCCTTGCGTGGAAGACAAACCATCGCTGGGGCGCCGACTTGCCCGTCTGCGGCTGACCGACTGTGACAGGCATCTTACCGACGCGCGGCCCGCCCGCGTGGTTCCAGGAATCACCCCATGCGCTTTTTCAATACCGAGGGTCCGGTTCGGCCCCAAGACCATTACTGCCTGCCGCCCCTGGGGCGCTGGGACCTCGAGGCGGTGCTGGGACTGATCGAGCAGAAGAAGTATTTCCTGCTCCACGCCCCCCGCCAGACCGGCAAGACCAGTTGCCTGCTGGCCCTGATGGCGTACCTGAACCACGAGGGCCGCTACCGGGCGCTCTATACGAACCTGGAGACCGCCCAGACCGCGCGCGAGGATGTCGACCGGGGTATGGCGGCCATGTGCAGCGCGCTGGGCCGCTCGGCGCGGCTCTATCTCCAGGATGGGCGCCTGGCCGACTGGTATCGGGACGGCGGCGCCGAGGTCCCGGCGGACGAACGGCTGCTCCGTCTGCTGGAATCCTGGGCCGCCGCGGACCCGCGGCCGGCGGTGCTCCTGCTCGACGAGGTGGACGCCCTGGTCGGCGACACCCTGGTCTCGCTGCTGCGCCAGTTGCGCGCGGGCTACACCCAGCGCCCCGACCACTTCCCGCAAACGGTAGTGCTGTGCGGGGTGCGGGACCTGCGCGACTACCGCATCCACGCCCGTTCCGAGGCGAGCCCCATCACCGGCGGCAGCGCCTTCAACATCAAGGCCAAGTCGCTGCGGCTGGGCGACTTCGACGCCTTGGAAACAGCCGCCCTGCTCGCCGAGCACACCAATGAGACCGGTCAGCCCTTCACCCCCGCGGCCCTGGAACGGGTCTGGGACCTGACCCGGGGCCAGCCCTGGCTGGTCAATGCGTTGGCCTACCACACCTGCTTCGAGATGCGCGCGGGCCGCGACCGCACCCGGCCCATCACCATCGACCTGATCGATGAGGCCAAGGAATACCTGATCGTCAATCGCGTGACCCACTTGGACCAACTCGCCGACAAGCTGCGCGAGGAGCGGGTGCGGCGCATCATCGAGCCGATGCTGGCCGGCACCGTGCCGGCCATCGTCGCCGAGGAGGACCGCGACTATCTGATTGACCTGGGCCTGTTGCGCCGCGACGGTGCGGGCGGGCTGGTGGTCGCCAATCCCATCTACCGCGAGGTCCTGCCGCGCACCCTGGCGAGCGGTCCGCAGGATTCGCTGCCCCGCATCAGCCCGACCTGGCTCGACCCCGACGGGACCCTCAATGCGCCGCGCCTGCTCGACGCCTTCCTGGCGTTCTGGCGCCGCCACGGCCAGCCCTTGCTCGGCAGCGCCCCCTACCACGAGATCGCCCCGCACCTGGTGCTGATGGCCTTCCTGCACCGCGTGGTCAACGGCGACGGCACCCTGGAGCGCGAATACGCCATCGGCGCCGGGCGCATGGATCTGTGCCTGCGCTATGGTCCCCTGACGCTCGGGATGGAACTCAAGGTCTGGCGCGACGGGGCCCCGGACCCGCTGGCCGAGGGGCTGGAACAACTCGACGGTTACCTGGCGGGCCTGGGCCTGGACACCGGCTGGCTGGTCATTTTCGACCGGCGCAGCGGTCAGCCGCCGATTGCCGAGCGCACTGGGAGCCGCGAGGTCACAAGCCCCGCGGGCCGCCGCATCCAGGTGGTGCGGGCCTGAGGCGCCGCCGCACCGCCCAGACCGAGGGCGGATGCCCGCAGGGCGATCCGTCACTACCCAAGCCGCCGGGCGCCGGAACCACTACACATTCAGCCCAACGCCGGCTGCAACCCCAGCCCCAACCCGGCATAATGGCAAAACCCTGCCCGCCCACCGAGGATGCGGCCCCGCGCCGCCTGGGAGCGTACATGCCGTCGAGCATCGACCGCCGGATTGCCCATCAGCCCCGCTGGTTGCGCCTCTGCGTCGGGGCCCTGCCGGGGCTGCTGCTTGCGCTGTCGACACTCGGCGCCCTGGCCCTGGCGGGGGACCCAGGCAAGGCGATGCTCGACACCCTTGGGGAGTGGCTCCCCGACTGGCTGCTGCTGCCCGTCGTTGGGGCCATCTCCGGCATCCTGGTCAACGTCGCCTCCGAGCGCTATCTCGACTGGGAGCGCCAGGCACTGGCGGCGCGGGACTTCTTCCGGAATCACGACCTCGCCCAACTGGTGGGCCGGTCCATCGGCATAGTGCTGCGCGCCGTCGCACCCGATCTCGGCTCCCAGGACGCCGCACTGGTACGCCGCCTCGCCGACCGGGCCGAGTCGCACTGGACGGAGATCGCCCTCACCGACAGTGCGCCCTGGACGGTCGCGCCGCCTATGCCATGCAACTCGACATCGCCAACCGGGTGCTGACCGTGGCCGCCGCGAACCTGGAGCGCAGCGCGGAGAATGCCGCCGCCCTGGCGGCAGTGCGGGAGACGCTCGATGAACTGCTGCCCCGGCTGGAGTGCCAGGGGATCGAGATCGGCGCGGGGATCGCGGACCTGGCCCGGCGGCTGGCCGGTATCGAGCAGACGGTACGGGCGGAGGGCGAGCGGACGCGGGAGGTCGTGCGGGGGGCCGCGGAGTCGACTCAGTCGCAGATTGCCGCAATGGAGGACCGGCTGGTTGCCCTGCTCCAGGAACGCCAGACGCCCAAGATGGTCGGCGAGACCCCGGAGCAGGAGCCCCTGTCCCCCGAACTGATGGCCAAGGTCCGGGAGCTCTACGAGCGGGGCGAGGGCGAGAAGAAGGCCCGTGCCGCCATCGAGCTGAAAGAGCACGAGGAGGCCTACCGCATCGTCCAGGACCTGAAGCGCGAGCCCCTGGCCGAGGCCTTCCGGCTCCTGACCCTGGAGGGGGACAACTGGTACAACGCCGGCGAATTCGACCGGGCCATCGGACCCTATGAACAGGCATTGGCGCTCCGGCCCGAGGATCCCCAGGCTATGCACAACGCCGCCATCGCACATGCGCAGGCTCGACTGGGGGACATCGCGGCCCACCAGCGTAAGGCCATCGCGCTCCTGACCCAGGCCCAGGGCGCCTGGACCCGCGAGGCCCACCCGGCAGACTGGGCCATGACCCAGAACAACCTCGGCAGCGCCTGGGCGCAGATGCCCAGCGGCGACCCGGCGGAGAACCTCAGCAGGGCCATCGCGGCCTTCGGGCTGGCCCTGGAGGTCCAAACCCGCGAGGCCGACCCGGCGGCGTGGGCCGGGACTCGCTTCAACCTCGGCCTCGCGTATTGTGACCGGGCAGCCCTGGGCGGCGGCCGGCCGGACCTGGGGCTGGCCATCGCCTCGGTGCGGGCGGCCGCGAGCGTCTGGACGGCGGCGGACTTCCCCTTCTACTATCGGAACCACGTAGCCCCGACGCTGGAGGAACTCCGCACCGCCTGGCTCCAGGCCGGTCACGGCACCCAGGCCGAATTCGACGTCATCCCCCCGGCCGAGTAGGGGCGAGTGCCGGTCGCGCCCGACCGCGGGACGTTATGGCAGGTCCACCCGCTTCAGACGTACCTGTGAGGCTCCATTCGCCCGTGCAGCACGCGCACGATCTCGATCAACCGTGGCACATCGCCACGAGCGCGAAAATAGATCATGTGGCTCTGCTGCGGGTAGCTATAGATCCCATCGCCGATGTCCGGCCGAGCCTTCCAGAGCGAAGGGTTGTCGCAGAGCCAGGCGAAACGGCTCACCAATGCATCGGCGTACCGATCGGCCTGATCAAGATTCCATTGTCCAGCGGAGTAGACCCAAATCTCAGCGAGATCCGCTTCCGCCCTGGACGAAAGCCGATAGATCACTTCTTTGCGAGTCGCTCGCGGCCAGCGGCCTTGATCCGCGCAGCGAGCTTCGGCAGTTCGTCAGCGTCATAATCGGTGCACGCGCCGCGCTCCAGATCCGCGAGCCCCAGGTCGATCTCCGTGCGAAGCTGCCGGAGCTTGATTGCGTTCAACGCGTCGTACTCCTCCTTGGAGACCACGACAGCGACGGCTCGACCGTCGCGCTCGATGACCACGGGCTCGCGCCGGGCGGTGTCGAGCAGTTGGCCGAAGCGGGCCTTGGCGTCGTGGGCGGAAACGTTTTGCATCAGGATTTCAGAGAGATTGGTCTATTTCGGTCAACATAGGCCGATCCGGACCTGGCCGCAAGCAGAACCCGCGGGCGGGGTCCCAGGGGGCGGAGTCACACGGGGCGATGGGTCGCGTCCTGTGCCCCTGGCCCTGCAACCGGCTTGGCCAAAGAGGCATCGATCGTCGTTCCGGCCACCGGCGAAGGTCCGCACAGCGGACCCTACGGCAAACCCGCGATCTGTCATTGCACGTCATCGGCAGATGCAAATGGGGCCACTGGTCGGCCGCGGCCGGGGTGTCTGCGGCGATCTGGTCATGCAACGGTCCCAGGGTGATGCGCGGGCTACCGGGATTCCCACAGTTCGCGCATCGGCACCGCCGTCAGTCCGTCGCCGAATGGCGCCGTCGCCTCGCCGTCGTAGAGCACCACGCCGGCCTTGAAGCGCGTGCCGGCCGCCTCCCGCAACTTGCGCAGGCCGCGAAAATCCGCCGTCGTCACCGTGGCCGAGGCCTTGACCTCAACCCCGGCGAGCGCCTGGCCGGACTCCAGCACCAAATCCACCTCGGCCCCGTCCTTGTCGCGGCGTGGTCTTGCCGCACTGGCGCGGGCCATGCACCAGCACCACCGGGGTGTCGGTGAGGGCCTCGGTCAGCGCGCGGCTTAGGTAGCGGGGGTGCAGAGATGGAGGGCTCATGGCGGCCAAGTGTAAGCCAGAACCTCGGCTGATTGAAAGTTATCGGTTCGTCCAGTTGAAACTTTCAGACTCGTCCAGTTGAAAGTTTGCGGCCTGATGGATCGCCTGCGCAACTATGATCGAGCCCGCATTGCTCATCAAACGCCAGCGTCCCCATTTGCGTTCATTCGCGGACAACCAATCCTAACGGGACCGCCGCCACCTGCGCCAACCCCACCCCATAAACCCAGCTTTCCTCCTTCATCCTTCATCCTTCATCCCTCATCCCTCATCCCTCATCCCTCATCCCTCATCCTTCATCCTTCATCCTCGCCCCCCTACCTGCGCCAAAACTGCGGCGTAAACAAAATCAGCAGCGAAAAGACCTCCAGGCGGCCGAGCAGCATGGTGAAGCTCAGGACCCAGATCTCGTAGTCGGTCAAGACGCCGTAGTTGTTGGCCGGTCCCACCACGCCCAACCCGGGGCCGGTATTGTTGATGCAGCCGATGACGGCGGTGAAGGCGGAGATGAAGTCGAGCCCGCCGAAGAGCAGCAGGAAGGTCATCCCGATGATGCTCATGGAGTAGAGAAAGATGAAGCCCAGGACGGCGAAGACCACGCTGTTGGGGATCTGGGACCCACCCACGGTGACCGGCGCGGCCATGGTGGGGTGGATCAGGCGGGCGACCTCGCGCGACGACTGGCGCACCAGGATCAGGGTGCGGATCATCTTGATACCCCCGCCGGTGGACCCTGAACTGCAGGTCACCGAGGACAGAAAGAGCATCAACAGGGGCACGAACACCGGCCACAGGGCATAGTCGGTGGTGACGAATCCGCAGGTGGTGGCGACTGAGATCAGGTTGAAGGCGACATAGCGCAGCGCCGTCCAGAAACTCGTGTAGATTTGGTTGAACCAGAGATAGACGGCGCAACTGAGCGAGCACAGCGTCAGCACCAGGAGTACCCCCCTGGCCTCGGCGTCGCGCCAGATGGGCCTCAGGCTGCGATGGCGCCAGACCATATAATGGGTCGCGAAATTGAACGCGGCGAGCACCATGAAGAAGATGAGCACCACCTCGATCGCGGGCGAGTCCCAGGCGCCGATGCTCGCATCACGGGTCGAGAAGCCGCACAGGCTCAGGGCCGAGAAGGCATTGCAGATGGCGTCGAACCAGTCCATTCCGGCGATCCGCAGGGCCAGGACACAGACCGCGGTGAGGCTCACATAGATGACCCAGAGGAGCGCGGCGGTATCGCCGACCCGGGCCGTGAGCCGGGAGTTCTTGATCGGCCCCGGCACCTCCGCGCGCATGAGCTGCATACCGCCGACCCCGAGGAAGGGCAGGATGGCGACCGCCAGCACGATGATCCCCATGCCGCCCAACCAGCACAGGGCATGGCGCCACAGGTTGACGGAGGGCGCAACCTGGTCGAGGCCCACCATCACCGTGGCCCCGGTCGTGGTGAGCCCCGACATGGTCTCGAAGAAGGCGTCCGTGAAGGACAGCTGCTGGTGCAGGATCAGCGGCACGGCGGCGATGGCGGCGGTCAGGGTCCAGGCCATGGTGACCAGCATGAAGCCGTCGCGCGCCTTGAGTTCCCGGCGCTGGCGGCGGGTCGCCGCGATCATCGCCAGACCGACCAGGATGCAGGCGAGCATGCTGAAAACGAAGGTCAGCAGGGTCCCGTCGTCGTAGATCAGGGCACAGGCGATGGGCAGCAGATAGGTCAGGCTGAACACCAGCAACAGGCGCCCCAGGACGTTGGTGACCGACAGCACCGAATACATCAGAAGAAGCCCAGACCGACCTGGAAATAGCGCTCCACCTTGGGCACCAGGTCCTTGCTGATCACGAACAGGATCACATGGTCCTCGGCCTCGATCACCAGGTCGTGGTGGGCGATCAGGACGCGGCGCCGGTCGGCCCCGCCCGCCATGGGCGCCACCCCGCGCACGACGGCCCCCAGCGTCACCCCCAAGGGCAAGTCCAGTTGCTCGATGCGCCGCCCCGCGACCTGGGAGGTACGGCCGTCCCCATGGACCACCAGTTCCAGGGCCTCCGCCGCCCCCCGGCGCAGGCTGTGCACCGCCGCCACGTCACCCTTGCGCACCCGGGCCAGCAGGGAGCCGATGGAGATCTGGGCCGGGGAGATGGCGATGTCGATGCGGTCCGCCTGCACCAGATCGACATAGGCCCGCCGGTTGATCAGGGCCAGCACCCGGCGCGCCCCCAGGCCCTTGGCGAGCAGGGCGGAGAGGATATTGTTCTCGTCGTCGTTGGTCAGGGCGAGGAAGCAGTCCATGTCCTCGATCGACTCGGCCGCCAGCAGGTTCTCGTCCGTACCCTCCCCTACCAGAACCAGGGTGTTTTTCAGCGTCGCCCCCAGGGTCCGCGCGCGCGCCTCGGCGGTCTCGATCACCTTCACCTTGTAGCGATCCTGGGTGGCGCCGGCGAGCCGCTCCCCGATGTTCCCGCCCCCGGCGATGAGGATGCGCCGGGTCGGGCGGTCACGGCGCCGCAGTTCGCTCACCACCTGGCCGATGTCGCGGGTGGCGGCCAGGAAGAAGACCTCATCCCCGGCCTCGATCAGGGTCTCCCCGTCCGGGATGATGGGCTGATCGCGGCGATAGATGGCGGCGATGCGCGCGTCCACGGTGGGGATGTGGCGACGCAGGTCCGCCACCGGGTGCCCCACCAGGGTCCCGCCCGGGATGGCGCGCACCGCCACCAGGCTCACCAGGCCGTCGGCGAACTCCAGCACCTGGAGCGCCTCGGGGAAGGCCAGCAACTGGACCAGGTAATCGGTGATGATCTGCTCCGGGCAGATGCTGAAGTCCACCGCGAAGTTCTTCGCCTCCAGCAGTTCCGGGTAGCGGGCATAGTCCGGCGAGCGCAGCCGGGCGATCTTGGTCGGGGTCCGGTAGAGGGTGGCGGCCGTGCGGCAGGCGCACAGGTTGGTCTGGTCGCTCTGGGTCACCGCGATCAGCATGTCCGCATCGGCCATGCCGGCCAGTTCCAGGACCGAGGGCAGGGCGGCGTTGCCGACCACGGTGCGCAGATCGAGCCGGTCCTGAAGGCGCGCCAGGCGCACCAGGTCGGTATCCACGACCGTAATCTCGTTGGCCTCCGAGACCAGGCTCTCGGCCACCGAGGTACCGACCTGGCCGGCGCCGAGGATGACGATCTTCATTGGGTGGTCATAGGGGGTGGTGAGGAAATCCGCAGGAATGGGTGCATGGCGGTGGACGCCCTGAAGCCGCGACAGCGGGCCGCCGGTGGGGTGCGCCAGGCGCCCCCGGGCGAACGCGAACCCGCCATGCTACGCCGTCACCTGCACCGGGGCCACTGACCGCCGCCGCAAGGTGTCACCATCGCAGTTCCACGCGGCCCGCGCTATCATCGCCGCAACCTCGTTGTGTCCCCTTCGGCGGTACCTTGATCCCTCCCGAATTCATCCTGTTTGCGGTCACCCTGCTGGGGGTCGCCGTCCTGCACCGTCACACCCTCGCGGTCGCCCTGACCGGGCTCACCGTCATCACCGCTTTCAAACTCGGCGTGACCGGATTCCCGGCGGGACCGGGCCTGACCGGGCTCATCGATCACCTGGGCCACGAGTGGGTGCTGCTCGCCAACCTGCTCGGCCTGCTGCTCGGCTTTGCCCTGCTGGCCCGCCACTTCGAGGACAGCCAGGTCCCCGTGGTGCTGCCGCGCTTCCTGCCCGCCGGCTGGCCGGGCGCTTTTGTCCTCCTCGCCATGATCTTCGTGCTCTCGGCATTGCTGGACAACATCGCCGCCGCCCTGATCGGCGGCACCGTCGCCGCCGGGGTATTCCGCCACCGGGTCCACCTCGGTTACCTGGCGGCGATCGTCGCGGCGTCCAACGCCGGCGGGTCCGGCAGCGTCGTGGGCGACACCACCACCACCATGATGTGGATCTCCGGCGTGGCGCCGAGCGCGGTCCTGCCCGCCTATGTGGCCGCCGGTGTGGCCCTGCTGGTCTTCGGCATCCCGGCCGCCATCCAGCAGCACCGTTACCAGCCGGCCGCCCGGCAGGTACCCGCCGACACGTTGGTGGATTGGACCCGTCTGGGCATCGTGCTCGCGATCCTGGTCGCCGCCATCGTCGCCAACGTGGCGCTGAACCTGCACGCCAAGGACCTGGCCGGCCGTGTTCCCGTGCTGGGGATAGCCGTGTGGGCGGCGATTCTGCTCACGGGGCTGATCCGCAAGCCCGCGTGGGGCCTGCTGCCGGAGAGCCTGAAAGGGAGTCTTTTCCTGCTGTCGCTGGTGCTGTGCGCCTCCCTGATGCCGGTGGAACGGCTGCCGGCGGCCTCCTGGCCCTCCGCCCTGACGCTCGGGTTCGTCTCCGCCGTCTTCGACAATATCCCGCTCACCGCCCTGGCACTCAAACAGGGCGGATACGACTGGGGCCTGCTCGCCTATGCGGTCGGCTTCGGCGGCTCCATGGTCTGGTTCGGCAGCTCCGCCGGGGTGGCCATCGCCAACCTGTATCCCGAGGCGAAGTCGGTGTTGAACTGGGTGCGCCACGGCTGGCATGTGACCCTGGCCTATGTGCTCGGATTCGCGGCCCTGCTTCTGATCCTCGGCTGGCACCCCGGCGCCATCGGCGACGCCCCACAGCGCTCGGACGCGCCCACCGGGCGGGAGTCGCACCGATGATCAGGTCCCGATGATGAGGTCACGATGATGAGGTGCCGATGATGCGCTTCCTGGTCCCCTGCGACGGCTCTGCCCAGTCCCTACGGGCACTCCAGCATGTGGTCCGGCTCGCCGAGCGGCGTGAGCCCCCGCAGATCCACCTGCTCCACGTCCGTGAACCGGTCGACGCCTGGCAGGTTCGCGGTTTCCTCCACGAGGACGAGGTCACCCGCATCCAGCAAAGCGAGGGCGAGGAGGACCTGCGCAGCGCCCGCGAACTGCTCGATCAGGCCGGGGTCGCCTACACCGCCCGGGTGGTCACCGGACCCATCCCGGAGACCATCGCCGAGTTCGCGACGCAGCAGGGGTGCGACCATATCGTCATGGGTACCCATGGCCGCGGCGGGCTGGCAACGCTGTTACTTGGCTCGGTTGCCGCCAAGGTCGTCCATCTGTCCACGCTGCCTGTGACCCTGGTGAAATAGCCCCCCCGTCAGTTGGCTCCAGGACCTCCGCCGCGATCGACGCCTGTCTGCCAACGCTGCGCCCCCTTACCTGCAACCGTCACCGGGGTCGCGACTGGGGCCGCGTTCCGGCCAGTGCCTCGAAACCGGAGATGACGTCGAACAGTTCTTCGTCGATCGCGCCCTGGCGCAAGCGGTGGAACTTGCCGTTGAGGGCTTCCAATAACTCGTCGATATTCTTCTCGGCGCGCTGCATCGCGGCGAGGCGGCTGGCGTTCTCGCTCGCCAGCGATTCGGCGCAGGCGCGAAAAAGCAAGACGAAGAGATACTCGCGGATCAGCGTGCTCAGGGTCGCGGCTCCGGTACCCATGACCTCGGGCAGGTTCCCGGTCGGCCAGGGGCGCGCGGCGAGTCGGCGTTGCCAGGCGTCGTCCAGCGGCAGCAGCCGCTGGACGACGGGCGCATAGCCGGCACCGGACGCGGGACGGTTGTAGCACAAATAGATCTGCGCGACGCGCGTCCCCGGGGCCTCGCTCGCCCCCAGGATCTGCCCGATGAGCGGGGTGATGGCCGCGACCGAGCCCGGCACGGGGAACCGGCCCACCACCGGCAGACCGGCATCGATCAGGCGCGCATGGACACGCTCACCGACCGCCCAGACCCGCGGCCGGTCGGTCAGGGCGGTCAGGGCCTGCACCGCATAGTCGGCCACCACATCGTTGAATTGGCCCACCAGCCCCTGGTCGGAGCCGAACACGATCCCGCCGATCTGGTTCGTATCCCGGCCGCTATCCGGTTCGACCAGCGCCCCGGTCAGCGCCGCGTCCGCCCAGTTGCCGCGGAAACAGACGCTCAGGCCCAGCTCCACCGTGCGCGCATAATCCCCCAAAGCGCGCACCGCCTGTTCATACTGGCCGATACTGGACGCGGCCAGGGTCTTCATGGTGCGGACGACGGATTGGAGATCGCCGGCGCTCCTGATCTGGCGGCGCAGGCTGGCGGTGCTGTCGCTCATCGGACCTCGAGTCCGTCCTGGTGTGCGCGCACGAATACCACCGGTGCGGTTGCGAGCACTTCGCGTACCTGCGTCAGCCGGTTGCCGAGCCTTATCCGGTCGTGCGGGGCGTCGATGGTGCGCTCGGCCGCCTCGGCGATCTCTTCGACGGTCGCGTCCAAGGTGATCAGCAGGGTGGCGAGCACTACGGCGTCCAGCACCATCACGGCCGGGACGAACCAGAAGCTGGAGCGTTTGGCTTGCCACCAGTAGTGCAGTTTCGGGAGCATGGGCGTTGACCTTTTCGTTATGGCGGGCTTGCTTCGGTCGGTTGCCCGGGGGCCGCCGTGTCCGGGGCGTCCGGCGCGCGGGCGACCCTGTCCGCAGCACGCTGCACCGCCAGCGACTGGAATCCGGTGAGCGCCCGGCTGGCCAGGTCGATGAGCGCCTGCCGATCTGCGTCGCTCAAGGTCCCGGCGCCGGTCAGGCGCTCGCGAAGCGCGTCCGGGATCGTCGCCGCGGCCGCCTGCACGGCTTGCTCGGCCGCCGTCATCCGCTCGAGATCCACCCCGTCGAAGAGCCCCGCGGTCAGGGCCAGCAGGATGGCGAGCTGCGCCGGCACCGCCACCGGGGCGAGCTCCGACTGCTTGAGGCAAGCACGGATGCGCTGCCCATGCGCGATGATCGCGCGGGTCGGTTCATCCACCCGGGCACCGAACCGGGCAAAGGTCTCGAGCTCCTCGAACTGCGCAAAGCGAAGTTTGAGGTCGCCGGCGACCGCGCGGTAGGCAGCCCGCTGCGCCTTGCCGCCGACGCGCGAGACGGACTTGCCGACGTCGACCGCCGGCAGTACCCCCAATGCGAACAGCGAGGGCGACAGATAGACCTGCCCGTCGGTGATCGAGATCAGATTGGTCGGGATATAGGCCGAGATGTTCTCGGCCTCGGTCTCGATGATCGGCAGGGCCGTGAGCGAGCCCCCGCCGCGCTCCGGACTCAGGTGGGTGGCACGCTCCAGCAGGCGCGAGTGGATATAGAAGATATCGCCGGGGAAGGCCTCGCGGCCGGGCGGGCGGCGCAGCAACAAGGAGAGCTCGCGATAGGCGCGGGCATGGTGGGTGAGGTCGTCGTAGACGATCAGCACGTCACGCCCGCGCTCCATGAAATGCTCGGCGATGCTGGTCGCGGCATAGGGGGCGATGTAGGCGAGACCCGGCGCATCATTGCCCTCGGTCACCACCACCACGGTATAGTCCAGCGCACCCTGCTCCCGCAAGGTGGCCACCGCCTTGGCGATGGCGGACGCCCGCTGACCGATGGCGCAATAGACACACAGGACATCCTGGCCGCGCTGGTTGAGGATGCTGTCGATCGCAATGGCGGTCTTGCCGGTTTGGCGGTCGCCGAGGATCAGCTCGCGCTGGCCGCGGCCGATCGGAATGAGCGCATCGATAACCTTGATCCCGGTCTGGAGCGGGACGGTGACGGGCGCGCGGTCCATGATGGCCGCCGCCGGGCGCTCGATCGGCAGGCGCGCGTCGGTGCGCACCGGCCCCTGACTATCGAGCGGCCGGCCGAGCGGGTCGATGACGCGCCCCAGCAGGCCATCGCCGACGGCCACGTCCATGACCCGGCCGGTACGCTCGACCAGTGCCCCGGCGTGCAACTGCCAGTAGTCCCCGAGCAGCACGACACCGATCGCGTCCGCGTCCAGGTTGAAGGCGATGCCGAAGACCTCGCCGGGAAAGGCCAGCAGCTCCTCGAAGCCGACGCCAGGCAGGCCGGAGACCGTGGCGATACCGGTGGAGACGGTCGCGATGGTGCCGACCTCGTGTGGGGTCAGTTGCGGTGCGAATGTCTCTGTCGCCTGACCGATGGCGCTGAAGGTTTGGTCTAAGAGGGTCTGGAGGGGGTGAGTCATTGGTTAATACTTCATGGCAGCCAGCAGTTCCTCCAGGCTGGCGCGGGCGACATTGGTCAGCTTGATCTCCATTTCCTTCGAGGTACCGGATGCCATGCTGCCTTCGATGATATTCTGCTTGCCCGACCGGGCGGCCTGCACCATCTGATCGTGCGTGCGGTCGCGCTTTTCGATGAATCGTTGACAGAAATGGACCGTGGCGTCATAGACGATTTCCGCTTTTTGATAGGAGAGCAGGTTCTTGTAGCCGCCGTGGGTTGGGATGAAGCCGGTGGGCATGAGGTTGCTCCTTGGCTAAAGACTTTAGGGACTTTAAGGACTGCAAGGGTTTTAGGACTTCAAAGACATCAAGGACTACAAAGATAAGGACTTCAGAGACATCAAGGACTGCAACGACAACTGAGCCAATCAGTCCTTGGAGTCCTTGGGGTCCTTGGAGTCCTCGGAGTCCTTGGAGTCCTTAGATCCTTGAAAGTATAACTGCTTATCCAGCAGATCCCCAACCCCCAGCTCCAGTGACCGCAGGTAATCCGCAATGCTCCAGCCGATCCGTTGTCCATTCGAGCTCAGCTCGATCCCGCCGACCAGATCCGCCCCGGTTTCGAATCGCACCTGCACCTCGGTGGCGAAGGTGCCGTCGAGCGCCGTTTGAATCGCGGCCTGCTGTGCCGCGGGCAGATCGAAGGCGCTACGTACGCAGGCCGGGTCGGTCGCCGTCTTCAGCGCCTTGGCAAACACCGCGTGCGCCGCGCCGTCCATCGCCCGCAGCCGCTCGATAAAGACCGCGACCAGCCGCTCCTCCAGACTCGCCCCGGCGAGATCGGCCAGCGTCTTGCGCGCAATCGCGAAGACCTCCTGCACAGTCCGGCGCCGCAGTGCCTGATCGAGTCGATCGGCCTCCTGTCGCAACGCGTCCTGTCGTTTGGCCCGCAAATCATCGGCGGCTTGCCGGGCCTCTTCCAGGAGCCGCAGACGTTGCGCCTTCGCCTCGTCCATCGCATGCGCAAAGAGGGCCGCACGCTGTTGATCGAACGCTTCGTTCTTGTGCTGAAAGATCTCGCGCTCGTGCTGCGCCTGCGTCCGTTTCGCATCGGCGTCCGCCAGCTCGGCGGCGATTCGCCGCTCCCGCTCGTCGATGGCGTGGAGGATCGGCTGGTAGAGGAAGCGCCTCAGCAACCACACCAGGACGAGAAAATTGATCGCCTGCGCACCGACGGTAAACCAATCGATGAGCATGGACTATTTCCCGGCGGCCTGGGCGATGGCGAGGTTCCAGAAGGGGTTGGCGAAGATGAGGATCATCGAGACCACAAAGCAATAGATAGCGGTGGACTCGATCATCGCGAGCCCGACGAACAGGGTCCGGGTGATGGTGGCGGAGGCATCGGGCTGTTGCGCCAGCGCCGTCAGCGCGGTGGCAACCGCGCGACCCTCTGCCAGCGCGGGGCCCATGGTGCCGAAGCCGGTGGTGACACCAGCGATGACGATCGAGGCGACGGCAATGATGGTGAAGCTGTCCATGGTGGTCCTCGGGTTGATTCGGGGTTGGCTCAAGTGCCGGGCGTCGGCTTGCGCGTACGGGTCGCCGCGGCGATATAAACAGCGGCCAGGATGCTGAAGATGTAGGCCTGCACCATGCCGGTGAGCAGCCCCAGCGCCGTCATGAGGATCGGGAAGAGGAAGGGCGTGATGGTGAGCAGAATGGCAATGATCATCGCGCCGCTCATCATATTGCCGAACAGACGCACCGCCAGGGCCAGGGTCCGTGAGACCTCGCTGATGATGTTGAAGGGCAGCATCATGAAGGTCGGCTCCATATAGGACTTGAGATAACCACCCACGCCTTGGTCGGCGATACCGAAGGCGGGCACGGCCACCAGGACACAGAGCGCCAGTGCCGTCGTGGTCGAGAGCGAGCCCGTCGGCGGTTCATAGCCGGGGATGACCGTGGCCAGGGCCGCCGCGGCGACGAACAGGAAGAGGGTGCCGAGAAAGCCGAGATACTGTCTCGGTTGGCTCAGCCCGACCTCCTCGATCTGCCGTTCGATGCCCGTGACGATGATCTCCAGCAGGTTCTGCCAGCGCGAGCGGGTCAGCTCGGTGGACAGCCTGCGCGTGATAAGCTTGGAACCGACCGCGAGCACGAACATCAAGCCCCAGGTGAAGGCAATGGTGGCATTGAGCTTGATGAACCCGTACTGCCAGAAGATCGTCTGATCAGGACTCAAGTCCACGGTTTGCCTCCTGGGTACTTGCCGCGCGACTGCCTGCGGCGGGGCGCGCCGCCGCCCGTGTCAGGGCCAGGCGGGCGCTCACGAATCCGAGCAGACACGCAAGCATCCGCTCCCAATGACCCGCCCCGACCAGATAAAACCCGGCCAGTACGAGAGCAGTGCGCAGCACCAGGCTACCCAAGAGCCACCGACCCGGTCGCGGGGACTGAAGGCCCTTGCGTAGCGTCCACCACAGAGCGCCGAAGAAGATCGCCCCGAGCACCAGGCCCGCGACCCCCGCCAGCGCGAGCGCCAGCGGCTCATTCATCGCGCCCCTCCTGCTCTTCCCGCATGGCCCGCTCCTCTTTGGCCACCCAATGCCAGGCGTTGAAGCAGCCGAGCGTCAATCCGCCCACCAGGAGCGCCAGCGCCCAGGAATGGGTGCCCGGGAACTGCTTGTCGATCCAGAGCCCAAGCGCCGCGCCGAGCAGTGTCGGCACGACCACCGACCAACCGATCAACCCCATCATGCCGAGGCCGAACCAGACCCCCGGCGTCGGGTTGCGTTGCGCCTTGAGCTTGCGCGCGGCCTTGGCGCCGACCGCGTCGGCGAGGTCGGGGCCGGTGTGGGAGGTTCCGCTGACGGGTTCGTCATTCATGTTGAAGGCTCATGAACCGGCGCAGAACGCCGGTTTCCAGTCTAGCCATGACCGAGCGCAGACCCTGCTCCTGCGCGTCCAGGGTCAGAAACTCCTGCTCGATCGCCGCGCGCAATTGGCCAAGGTCAGCGCCGCCGATCGCCCGGCGCACCGAGACCAATACGGTCGGGCCGGTCTTGACCAGCACCCCCTCGTCCACGGCGAGATAGAACTCGCCATCGGCGTCGGTGGCGTAGGTCAGGATGCCGGGTGCCAGCGCCGCGACGCAATCGAGCCGGTGCGGCAAGAGCCCGAAGGCACCCGCGCGCGTCTCCGCGACGATGCGCGTCACGCCGGTCCGATCGGCGAAGACCTGGAACGGCAGCAGCACCTTGAGATTCATGGCGTCTTCTCCGGCAGCTTCGCTTTCGCCCTGGCCTCATTCACGGACCCGATCATATACAGAGCAGCCTCCGGCAGGTCCTTGAACTCATCGTTCAAGATGCGTTCGCAGCCGTCCAGCGCGTCTTCCAGGCTCACGAGCTTGCCGGAGAGGCCGGTGAATTGCTCGGTGGTAAAAAAGGGCTGGGTCAGGAAGCGCTCCAGGCGGCGCGCGCGGGCGACCAGGTTGCGGTCCGCGGGCGTGAGCTGCTCCAGGCCGAGCATGGCGATGATGTCTTTGAGCTCCGCGTATTGCGCCAAGGTGCGGCGGATGTCCCGCGCCAAGGCATAATGACGTTCCCCCACGATGCCTGGCGTCACCATCTTGGAGCTGGATTGGAGCGGGTCGATGGCGGGGAACAGCCCCTCGCTCGCCCGCTTGCGCGACAACACGATGGAGGCGGAGAGATGGGAGAAGGTATGCACCGCGGCCGGGTCGGTAAAGTCGTCCGC